>MDTG01305914.1_pt1 | contig 14912 bp, 12 predicted proteins | sample 811421 | NCBI WGS metagenome assembly MDTG01 (sample SAMN05326645, study PRJNA326480) | marine metagenome | isolation source: seawater | place: Pacific Ocean: South East | collected 2011
CAGGTCTTGAGTTACATATCCTTCATCAATGGATTTTTCGACTGATTTTCTAATTAGATCTGATTCTAACTTAAGATTGAATGACATTTCAAGCATCATTGCAGCGGAAAGTATCGTTGCTAACGGATTAGCAATATTTTTCCCTGTAGCTTCTGGGAATGAACCGTGTATAGGTTCATATAACGAACTGAGCTCCCCAACTGAAGCGGACGGCATCAAGCCCATCGACCCTGAAATGACTGAAGCTTCGTCAGTTAAAATATCTCCAAATAAGTTTTCTGTTATAAGTACATCATAATTTTTAGGTGATTGAATTAAACGCATCGCCACGGCATCCACTAATTCGTATGAAACTTCAATATTTGGGTAATCTTTTTCCATTGATTGAATAGTTTCTCTCCAAAGTCTTGAAGTCTCCAAGACATTCGCCTTGTCAACACAACAAAGTTTTTTCTTTCTTTTACCTGCAATTTCAAACCCCTTTTTTGCTAATCTAATTACTTCATTTCTGTCATATTCACAAGTATCAAATGCTGAATCACCTTTATTTTTTCTACCTCTTTTTCCAAAATAAATACCTCCTGTAAGCTCTCTTACAAAAATTAAATCCGTACCCTCAATTTTATTTTTCTTTAAAGGTGAGTTATCAACTAAGCTTTTAAACGTAAATGTTGGTCTTATATTAGCAAATAAGCCTAATTTTTTTCTCATTTTTAAGAGTCCTTGCTCAGGTCTTACTTTTGCTGATGGGTTATTATCAAACTCAGGCAAACCAATTGCCCCAAATAGAACAGAATCAGAATTTAAGCAAAGATTATGGGTTTCATCGGGATATGGTTCCCCATTTTTGAAAATAGATGCTGCACCTACAATTCCTTCTTTAAATAAAAATTCATGTTCAAACTTATCACCAATCGCCTTACATACTTTTATAGCTTCTCTTATTACTTCTGGTCCAATTCCATCCCCTGGCAGAACCGCTATTTTTTTTTTCATTTATTTGTATCAATTGAATTTAACATTTTTTCGGTTGCTTTTATAGCAGAAACAGTTTGGTCAGAATCAAATCCTCTAGTTGTAAATTCGAAAGAGGTGTTTTTCCATGTTATAATTGTCTCGCAAAAAGCATCTGAACTACTCCCTGGAGGTATATGTACAAAGTAATCTATTAATTTAGGGAGAAACATTTTTTTTGTTTTAAATATTTTTTTCAAAGCATTAAAAAAGGCGTCAAATTGACCGTCTCCAGACGCATTTTCCTCAATTATTTCCCCAAAAAAGTCGACTGAAATCGTTGTAGAGGGTTTAAGTCCCTTTGAATGAGTTAAAACATATGATTGAATTTTAATGTCATTTTTCTTATCCTCACTGTCCAATACATCTGAAATGATATAAGGAAGATCAGATCTAGTAATTTTTTGTTTCTTGTCTCCAAGTTGAATAACTCTTTCAGTGACTTTTTTTAGGTCCTCTTCATTTAAAGTAACCCCCAACTCTTCAAGATTTTTGATAACATTTGCTTTTCCAGACATCTTACCAAGAGCGTAACTTCTTTTACGTCCAAATCTTTCTGGAAGTAAATCATTAAAATACAAATCTTTCTTGTTGTCACCGTCGGCATGAATACCTGCCGTTTGTGTAAACACATTAGATCCAACAATTGGTTTATTTGGTGGAATTCTATAACCTGTAAATGTTGAAACTAGTTGGCTTACTTTATAAAGAGAATTTTCCTTGATATTTACTTTAGTATATGGAATAAAATCATTTATCGCAGCTACTGTACTTTCAAGAGCTACATTACCCGCTCTTTCACCCATCCCGTTTACAGTAAGGTGTATCCCTTTAATTCCATTTTTAACTGCCTCAAGAGTGTTAGAAACTCCTAAATCATAGTCGTTATGACCATGAAAATCAAAATGAATTTTCGGATATTTTGAAGTTATTTCATTGATAAAATTTGCAGTTTTTTTTGGTGTTAGAATTCCTAACGTATCCGGAAGCATAACTCTTTTTACAGCCATTTTTGATAAGAAATCAAGTAATTCGAAAACGTATTCTTTAGATTTTTTCATACCATTACTCCAATCCTCCAGATAAACATTTGTCATAATTTTATTTTTGTCTGCTTTATCTAAAATTTTTTTAATTTTTTCAAAATGTTCTTGGGGTTTTTGAGCAAGCTGATTTTTTAAATGATTTAATGATCCTTTAGTTAATAAATTTTGAACTTTGCACCCAGTTTTATTTATCCAGTCTAAAGATAACCCGCCATCCAAAAATGTCAGTACTTCAATCTTTTCTAACTGATCCTTTTCTTTTGCCCAATCACAAATCTTCTTGACTGAATGAAATTCACCCACAGATACTCTCGCAGATGCAATTTCAATTCTATCGATTGACAACTCATTAATTAATAGTTTTGAAATTGTTAATTTTTCAGAAGCCGAAAAGGAAACACCTGACGATTGTTCTCCATCCCTTAGGGTTGTGTCCATAATTTCAATATAATTATTTGCCAAGGAGTTCATTTATTAAAAAGGTCTTTCGGCAGCAAAGTTTTTAATATCAGATTTCATATTTAACAAGTAGTCAATATCGTCGAAACCATTCATCATATTTTCCTTTTTGTATGGATTAATTTCAAACTTTTCTATGTGTGAGATGCCAAATATTGAAACTTCTTGTTCAATTAAATTTATTTTTATTTTGATATTCGGTTTATTTTTAATTGAATTAAAAATCACCTGAAGAAAATCGCCGGATATTTGTACTGGTAAAACTCCAATATTCAAACAATTATTTTTAAAAATATCAGCAAAAAAGCTCGAGATAACGCAACGAAATCCATAGTCATAAATTGCCCAAGCAGCGTGTTCTCTTGAAGATCCCGAACCAAAATTTTTACCTGCAACCAGTATTTTCCCAGAATAGTTTTTATCATTTAAAACAAAATCTTTTTTAATTGTATTGTCTTGGTTATATCGCCAATCTCTAAAAAGATTTTTGTCAAAATCTATTCTCTCGGTTGCCTTTAAAAATCTAGCTGGGATTATTTGATCTGTATCAACATTTTCAATTTCTAATGGAACTCCCGAACTTTCTAATATTCTAAATTTTTCGTACGGCATAATTATAGTTTTCTAGGATCAGTTATTTCACCTGTTATAGCAGCAGCAGCAGCAACAGCTGGACTTGCAAGAATTGTTCTTGCCCCTTGTCCTTGTCTCCCTTCAAAGTTTCTGTTTGATGTGCTAATTGCATATTTTCCAGCTGGAATTTTGTCATCATTCATGGCAAGACAAGCTGAGCAACCCGGTTCTCTAACTTCAAATCCAGAGGATTCCAAATCCTCTAAAATACCCTCATTTCGTATTTGTTTTAATACGCGGTGTGATCCAGGAACAAGCCATGCTGTAACATTTACAGCCTTTTTAAATCCTTTTGTAATTTTTGAAAATGCTCTAAAGTCTTCTAATCTTCCATTTGTACAGCTTCCGAGAAACACATAATCCACTTTCTTTCCAAGCATTTTATCACCGATTTTAAAACCCATATATTTAAGAGATTTTAAATAGGTTGACGAATTGTCCTTTTCTAAATCAATTTTAGGTATTTTTCCAGATATACTAATTCCCATACCTGGATTAGTTCCAAAAGTAATCATTGGTTCAATCTCCGATGAATTGAAATTAAATTCTTTGTCAAAAATTGCTCCTTTGTCTGTGTAAAGTGTTGACCAATAATCAATAGCCTTTGATAAACTTTTTCCTTTGGGAGTATATTCTCGATTTTTTACATATTCAATTGTTTTTTTATCGGGTGCTATTAACCCTCCTCTAGCACCCATTTCAATTGAAAGGTTACAAACAGTCATTCTTCCTTCCATACTCATTTCGGAAAAAATGTTCCCACTATATTCAACAAAATAGCCTGTTGCACCAGATGTGGAGAGTTTAGAAATTATAAATAGAGCAACATCTTTTGGTGTTACCGAATCGCCTAGTTTACCATTAATGTTAATCCTCATTGATTTGGGTTTTGGTTGCATAATACATTGTGTAGAAAGTACCATTTCTACTTCGGAAGTACCAATTCCAAATGCAATAGCTCCAAAGGCCCCATGAGTTGATGTGTGTGAATCACCACAGACGATCGTAGTCCCAGGAAGGGTAATTCCTGATTCTGGTCCAATAACGTGAACAATTCCATTTTTTTTATGACCTAAGCCCCAAAATACTATATCGTGTTTCTTAGTATTATCTTGAAGAGTTTGAAGTTGTTTGGCGGATAGAGGGTCCTTTATAGGTAAGTGTTGATTTATAGTTGGAGTATTATGGTCCGCAGTAGCAAATGTTAAATTTGGATACATAACATTGAGTTTCCTGTATTTTAAACCTAAAAATGCTACGGGGCTAGTAACTTCATGAATTAAATGTCTGTCTATAAATAAAACATCCGGACCATTTTCAATTTTTTTTACTACGTGGGAATCCCATATTTTATCAAAAAGAGTTTTTTTATTCATTATAAACTAAATATTAGCAGCTTTTACAATTTGTTGTATATCATCATCATAAATTTCTTTTTTTGCATCAGCTAACTTTAAAAACTCATTATAAACTTTATCAAGTTGAATTTTGTCTAATTCAAAACCAATATTTCTAGCTCTATATGCAAGTGCAGCTCGACCACTCCTAGCAGTTAAAATGATTGAAGATTTGTCCACACCCACATCTTTTGGATCAATAATTTCGTATGTTTCACGGTTTTTAATTACTCCATCTTGGTGAATACCAGAACTATGAGCAAAAGCATTTGATCCGATTATTGCTTTGTTTGGTTGAACTGTTATCCCCATTAACTCAGAAACCAGCAAACTTGTACTATAAAGATATTTTGACTTAATTGACGTTTGAAGATTAAGTGATGGATGTTGTTTTAAAATCATTACAATCTCTTCTAATGATGTATTCCCAGCCCTTTCACCTATTCCATTGATTGTAACCTCAACTTGTCTGGCCCCATTGCTGACACCTGAAATTGAGTTAGCTGTTGCGAGGCCTAAGTCATTGTGGCAATGACAGGATATGATAGCCTTGTCTATTCCCTTGACATTTTCTTTTAAATATTTTATTTTTTCTCCATATTCTTGAGGCAAACAGTAACCGGTTGTATCAGGAATGTTTAATACCGTGGCGCCAGCTTTGATTACCTCTTCACAAACTTTAGCTAAAAAATCATTCTCAGTTCTTCCTGCATCTTCAGCGTAAAATTCAATATCTTCAACCTTATTTTTTGCATATTTAACGGCAGATGTTGCTTGTTCTAAAATTTTTTCTCGTGTTGAATTAAATTTATGTGTGATATGATATTCTGATGTGCCAATTCCTGTATGAATTCTAGGATGTCTTGCATTTTTGAGTGATTCAGCTGCAACGTCAATATCATTTTTAACTGCTCTTGTTAGCCCACATACTTGAGCGTTTTTAACAAGTTTAGATATCTCATCGACAGACATAAAGTCTCCAGGACTTGACACAGGAAAACCAGCCTCAATAACATCGACTCCCATTTCATCCAATCTTTTGGCTATTGAAAGCTTGCTTTTGGTATTAAGTTTACATCCAGGAACCTGCTCGCCGTCCCTTAGAGTAGTGTCGAAAATATATACTTTATCGTTCGTCATTTATTTATAAAGTAAAATTAATATTAATTACTCAATAAAAGAGGGGTTTTAGTTTTTTTAACTGTTATTTTCAAGCTAATAAAATTATATTTGAACTGTTATATTTATTAACTTTAAATAAATAAATATTCCAATGTCCAAACATAATAAAGAAAATCTTTTTCTATTAATTAAGTCATTATCTAAATCAGAAAAAAGGCAATTTAGATTGTTTGTTGGAAGGGTAAAGTCTAACAAGGATTCCAAATTTATCAAATTATTTAATTTACTTGACAAATCGACTAAATATGATGAATTTGAAATAATCAAAAAAAATTTTGTTACTAAACAACAGTTATCTAATCTCAAAGCGCACCTTTATAACCAAATACTTCAAAGTTTAAGAATGAATCCTATGTTGCAAGATAACAGGATGATCATAAGAGAACAAATTGATTTTGCCACAGTTTTATATCAGAAAGGTCTATACAAGCAAAGTTTAAAAGTATTAGAAAAAGCAAAAAATATGTCAATTGATTTAGACGAAAAGTATTCTGCTTTTGAAATTGTAGAAATTGAAAAACTGATAGAGTCTCAATATATAACTAGGAGTATGAGTAATAGGGCAGATGAACTTATTAAACATTCAAAATCTTTGTCTTCTGAAAATAAGTTATGCAGTAGTTTATCGAACCTATCTTTGCAATTGTATGAAAGATTAATTAAAGCTGGTTATGCAAAGAGCGATGAAGAATTTAGAGAAATTACAAAGTTTTTTTTTGAAAGAATGCCAAAGGTTAACTACAATAGACTTGGGTTTAGAGAAAAATTATGGTATTGCAAAGTTAATGTTTGGTATAGTTTACTGATTCAAGACTTTTTGTCTAGCTATAAATTTTCGAGAAGGTGGGTTGATTTATTTGATTCTAAAACTTCTATGATTTCCTCTCTTCCTGTATTCTATCTTAAAGCAAATAATTTCCTTATGGAAGCTTTGGTTTTAATTAAATATCCAAAGAAATTTAAGGAGGTATTGGTAAAATTTGAACAAATTGTAAGTTCTGATGTATTCCCAAAAAACGATAATATATCCACTTTAACTTTCCTCTATCTGACAAATAATAAATTAAATCTTCTTTTTATGGAGGGTAAATTTCAAAATGGATTAAGTATGGTTCCAAAAATATTGTCAATGATAAATAGTCTAAAAAGACATATTGATCCCCATCACATAATGTTGGTTTACTATAAGATTGCCTGCCTTTACTTTGGTTGTGATCGATATAAAGATTCAATCAAATATTTAAATCTTATCATAAAAAACAAAGAGTTAAAAATGCGCGAGGATTTGTTGTGTTTTACTAGAGTTTTAAATCTGGTAGCTCATTATGAAGCAGGCTTTGATTATGATATTGATAAACATATAAGAGATACTTATAAATTTTTACTAAAAATGAACGATTTGCACGAGGTTCAAAAGCTAATGATAAAATTTGTTAGAAATTTGGGGAAGATTTATCCTCATGAATTAAAGCAAAATTTTAAAAGTTTACACAAAGAACTCAAACCCTACGAAAATGACCCGTATGAAAGAAGAGCATTTCTTTATTTGGATATTTTATCATGGTTAGAAAGTAAAATCTTAAACATGCCAATATCAAAAATTATACAACAAAAAGCTTCTAAGAATCTACCACTTCGCAAGATTCCCAGAGAGAGTCTTTTGGACATTTAGCAATAAAAGATAATTTCTTCTTTGTTATAGGATGTATTAGTGTTAATTGCCTGGAATGCAAATAAATACCTGAATTCTTATTAGACCTTTTTGCGCCATATTTAAGGTCTCCTTTTATAGGAAAACCTCTATTCGCTATCTGACACCTAATTTGGTGGTGTCTACCAGTCTCAAGTTCAACTTGAATGAAAGAGTAATGTTTTAGTTTTTTCATATAAGTATATGTCAAACTAGCCCTTTTAGCTCCTTCTAACTCATTTTCAAAAACAAAAGATTTATTTTTTTTTTTATTTTTTCGAACCCAATTTATTAACCTTTCTTTTTTGGGTAAATCCTTTCCCTCGACTATGGCCCAATATTTCTTTATAACTTCTCTATTTTTAAATTGTTTGTTTAGTCTTGATAAAGCTTTAGATGTCTTTGCAAATACAATAACTCCACTTGATGTTCTATCAAGTCTGTGTACTAATCCCAAATAAACGTTACCCTTTTTTTTTTTAGTTATTTTCAAATAATCTTTTAGAAAATCTAGTAAAGAAACGTCACCTGTCTTATCACCTTGGACTAAAAAACCTTGTTGTTTATTTATAACCAGTAAATGATTGTCTTCGTAAATTAAATGTTTTTTTACTAACCTAGTACTGTTCATTGCTGTTCGGAAAATCTCCTTTTTTTACATCGTTTGAGTAATTTTTAACAGCTGTATCGATTAAAGTGTCCAAATCTGCATAACGTCTAAGAAAACGAGGACTAAATTCTTTGTTCATTCCGAGCATGTCATTAACGACAAGCACTTGCCCATCAACATTTTTACCGGCTCCAATGCCAATAACTGGAATGCTTACCTTTGAAGCTATATGAGCTGCAAGTTTGGCTGGTATTTTTTCTAAAACAATTCCAAAGCAACCAAGTTTTTCTAAAAGTAACGAGTCGTTTATTAGTTTTTCAGCTTCAATTTTCTCTTGAGCTCTGACTGTATATGTTCCAAATTTGTAAATGGACTGGGGAGTTAAACCAAGATGGCCCATGACTGGAATTCCTGCTTGTGATATCCTTTCAATTGATTGTTTTTGCGATTCACCTCCTTCAAGCTTAACAGCATGTGCACCAGACTCTTTCATTATTCTTATTGCTGACTTTAAAGCCTTACTTGAATCTGATTGATAGGTGCCAAAGGGTAAATCAACAATAATTAGCGCTCTCTTGGAGGCTTTAACAACTGATGTTGCGTGATAAATCATTTGGTCAAGAGTTATTGGTAAAGTTGTTTCATGACCAGCAAAAACATTTGACGCAGAGTCACCAACTAAAATTACATCTACTCCAGCCCTGTCAATGATTTTTGCCATGGAATAATCATAAGCTGTAAGCATAGAAATTTTAATATTTCTTTGTTTCATCTCAAATAACGATTTGGTCGTTATTATTTTGTATTTAGTATTTTTTTTCAAAGGTTATTTAAGATTAATTTATGCAAATTTAGTTTATTAAATCATTTTTTAATAAAAAATAAAATTATGACAGCATGTCAGTTTTTATTAGCTGGCATAATGATTGTCATTAATTTTAAAAAAAAAATTATGAGTAAGATTATTGGTATCGATTTAGGAACAACGAATTCCTGTGTATCGGTTATGGAGGGTAAAGAACCTGTAGTAATTCCTAATGCCGAAGGAAAAAGAACAACACCCTCAGTTATCGCTTTTGTAGAAGGTGGCGAAATAAAAGTCGGAGACCCTGCCAAAAGACAGGCTGTTACTAATCCCACTAAAACCGTAGCTTCAGTCAAACGATTCATGGGTAATAAATATTCCGAATCTAGCAAAGATGCGTCTACAGTAGCATATAAGGTAACCAAGGGTGATAATGATACACCAAGAGTAGATATTGATGGAAGATTATATACTCCACAAGAACTCTCTGCCATGATTTTACAGAAAATGAAAAAAACAGCTGAAGATTATCTTGGCCAATCTGTTAGTGAAGCGGTAATCACAGTGCCAGCGTATTTCAACGATTCCCAAAGACAGGCCACTAAGGAAGCAGGTGAAATATCAGGTCTTAAAGTTCAAAGGATAATCAATGAACCAACTGCTGCAGCATTAGCTTATGGACTTGACAAGGGTGGATCAGATAAAAAAATAGCTGTTTATGATTTAGGTGGTGGTACTTTTGATATATCAATACTTGAATTGGGGGATGGTGTTTTCGAAGTTTTATCTACTAATGGTGATACCCACCTAGGTGGAGACGATTTTGATCAAGTCCTAATCGATTGGCTGGCTGAACAATTTATCAAAGATGAAGATATAGACCTCAGAAAAGATCCTATGGCACTTCAAAGGCTTAAAGAAGCTGCTGAAAAAGCCAAAATAGAATTATCTTCATCTTCGCAAACAGAAATTAATTTACCGTACATTACAGCTTCCCCGTCAGGACCTAAGCATTTAGTAACTAGTTTGACGCGTTCAAAATTTGAGCAATTGTCTGATGATTTAGTTAAGAGATCAATATCACCAGTAAAAAAAGCACTTAAAGATGCTGGCCTTAGCACTTCTGATGTGGATGAGATTATTTTAGTTGGAGGATCAACAAGAATTCCAATAATCCAAAATGAAGTGGAGAAGTTTTTTGGAAAAAAACCATCAAAAGGTGTTAACCCTGACGAAGTTGTTGCTGTAGGGGCTGCGATACAAGGTGGCGTTTTAACAGGTGATGTTAAAGATGTTTTACTTTTAGATGTTACCCCACTTTCATTGGGTATTGAAACTATGGGAGGTGTTTTAACAAAACTTATAGATGCTAACACAACGATACCTACAAAAAAGTCTCAAATTTTTTCCACTGCCGCTGATAATCAACCTTCCGTTGAAATACATGTTTTACAGGGAGAGAGATCAATGGCCGCAGACAATAAAACAATTGGGAGATTCCACCTTGATGGGATCCCACCTGCACCTAGGGGGACTCCCCAGATTGAAGTAACTTTTGATATTGATGCCAATGGAATAATTAAAGTTACTGCAGCTGACAAGGCAACAGGAAAATCACAAGATATTAGAATAGAAGCTTCTTCTGGACTTACCGAAGAGGAAATAGAAAAAATGAAAAAAGAAGCTGAAGCTAATGCTGAGGCGGATAAAAAAGCTAAAGATGAGGTTGATAAATTAAATAGCGCTGACCAAATGATTTTTCAAACTGAAAGTCAACTCAAAGAATTTGGGGATAAACTTTCAGCTGACAAAAAGAAGCCCATTGAGGATGCTTTAAAAGAATTAAAGTCTGCTCATCAAAGCAAAGATCCCAAGCTCATTGACTCTTCCTTAGAGAAAATTAATAATGCTTGGAAAGCTGCTTCGGAAGAGATGTACAAAGCTCAAGCCGACACCCAAAACCAATCGAAAAATGGAAGCAAAGACTCACAGCAGAAGACAGACAAAGGTAAGTCCGGAAAAGATGATGTCCAGGACGTAGATTTTGAAGAGGTTAAATAAATAATTAACGCCATTTTAAGTGGCGTTTTTTATTTTTAATTCCCTAAATAATTCGGAGTTTGAGGACATAATGGGTTATATTTACGTCAAATTTAGGTTATGAAAAGTGTAATAATTTGCGATATGGAAGGCGTTATTCTAGAGATGAACAAAGGAGCTCTTGATATGTTTGGTTATTCAAAAGAAGAACTAGTTGGAATAAAAAGGGTTTCTATTTTTTCAGAAGCCGATGTAGTCATTCAAAATGTTTTGGGCTGGTTAGATGAGGCCAATAAAAAAGGTAAGTCAATAGTTAAAACGAGGTTTAAAAGGAAGGATGGTTCTTTTTTTAATGCTGAAATTTTAATAACACCTAATTACGCTAACGGAAAAGATAAGGGCCAAACCGGATACTGTGGTATTACAAAAGAAATAAATGAAAAAGTAGACATACCAATTAAATTTTCAACAAAGTTGATTAGGGGAATAGCTATAACTAGAGGTGGTTTTACTTTGGCTTCAATTTTACCTATGGTTGTTGTGTCTTATTTTTTGTCGTCCATTGGAAATTTGAGTTTTCTAAATTCGATTTTGGCAATTAGCGGTGTCTTTTTTCTTCATTTATTTTCAAATTTGTATAATGATTATTTTGATGTAAAACATGGCACAGATGAAGCAAATACAGAATATTTTAATGTCGGTGACAAATCAACAATTTTGAGAGGGGCTCAAATATCTGGAGGCAGTAGAGCAATAGAATTAGGTTTAATAACACTTAAAAACACAAAAAAACTTGCTAATATTATGCTGTTGATTTCAATTATTTTTTTAGCAATGGTTTGTTGCAATAGTTATTTGGTTACGAATTCATTCTCAAATATAAAAGCAATGTGCTTGATTGCTTTGACGGCCTCTTTATTAGGATATTTTTATACAGCGAAGCCTTTTAGACTATCTGGCAGGAAGGGTTTAGGAGAATTAACTATCTTTTTATGTTTCGGACCACTTCTAACTATTGGGAGTGCTCTTGCAATGTCAACAAATACCATTATTATAGATTATCAAAATCTCAGAGATTTTATCTTAATTGGTTTACCACTAGGGCTGTTAACAACAAATATTTTATTTATAAATCAATTTCCAGATCATAATTCAGATAAAATAAGTGGAAAAACAAACCTAGTTGTTCTCTTTGGTAAAAAGTTATCAAGATGGATATTTCTGTTAAATATTATACTAACAATCCTTTTTTCTTATCTTCTCAAAGATGTATTTTCATCAAAAGTTTTAAACTATAATGAAACTGCTTTTATAGTAATTAATTCAATTTTAGCTTTATACGGCATAATTATTTCGTTAGGTTTGTTTAAAAATTATAATAAAAGATCTCTTGTTTACTTTAACATCCAAACGATCTACTATCAAATCTTTTTCTGTTTTGGAATAATTATTAGTTTTTACTTTTAATAAACTTTCCATTTAGAGTATGGAGGTAAAAATAAACCGCTTTCTTGAAGACTTCAGCGAAGAAAAAAAGCCTCTTGGATTTTATCTACTTGGATCATTGGTTGTTTTGATTTTTTCAATTGTCGGTCAAATCCCAATGTTTTTTTTCATACCTAACGATGTAAATACCTACTCGAAGGGGTTGGATGTTTTTTCTTCTTTAGACAAAAATTTATTATTGTTTTTACTACTATTACCATCTGCTTTTTCCTTTCTAGGATTATGGTTTGCTGTTAAACAAATCCACTACAGATCATTAATTTCAATAATAACTTCAAGAACAAAAATTGACTTTAAACGATTTATATTTGCTTTTATTCTCTGGTCTGTAATAAGTATATTAATTTTCTTTATTGAAATTTTGGTCAATCCAAACGATTATGAATGGAATTTCAATTTTTCAAAATTTTTTGTTCTTTTTTTAATATCATTTATAATGATACCAGTGCAATCTATACTAGAAGAACTGATCTTTAGGGGATATTTAATGCAAGGATTTAGTGTTTTTTTCAAAAATAGACTATTACCACTTTTAATTACCTCAATAATATTTGGATTACTCCATATACTAAATCCAGAAATCCAAAAAATTGGATATGGATTATTGATTTATTATGTTGGAACTGGAATATTTTTTGCGATCATAACTTTAATGGATGAGGGTGTCGAACTATCTTCTGGGTTTCATGTATCAAACAACTTAGTTGCCTCTCTTTTGGTTACCGCTGATTGGACTGCATTCGAAACATATTCAATTTTTAAATTTATTGGAAATCCATACTTCAGTAAAGAGGTTTTACTATATGTTTTTATAATTTATCCCTCAATAATTTTTTTCCTTTCCAAAAAATATAAGTGGTCCACTTGGAAAACAAAACTTCTTTAGTAATTATTCTTGCTAATTATTTTTGTGTAAAATGTTTTAATTTCCATAAAAAATCGATATTTGTAAAAGATTTCTATATGAGCTTAAATAAAAATAAAATATTTAGGATTTCCTCGTTATGTATGGGAATACTTGGTACAGCTTTAATCCTCTTAGGTTTGTTTAAATACAGGGAATATGCGATAGGCTTTTCTGTTGCAGGGGTTGGTTTTTACGCAGTTTCTTGGGCCTTTAATGCTCTTAAAGGAAGAGTTTAATACTTTTCTTACATGAATAGATTTAAGCAAATAGTAATAGCAATTGTATTTGTTTTATTTACTGTTTCTGTTTTATTTATCTCCAACATTACAAATGACGTACCCTTTCAACAATTAAAAAAAAAATTTAAAAAAAAAAAATCGACATTTGTTGAAATTGAAGGAACATTTGTTCACTATGTAGATGAAGGAGTTGGAACGCCAATAATTCTTCTTCATGGGACAGGTGCTTCGCTACACACATGGGACCTATGGGCTGAGAAATTAAAACACAAATATAGAGTTTTAAGAATTACTTTACCTGGATTTGGTTTGTCTGGGCCACATTCTGGCAAAAAATACGAAATTAAAGATTATGTTAATTTTCTAGAAAGTTTTGTAAAACAAATTGGAATTAAAAAATTTTATCTGATAGGAAATTCTTTAGGAGGTTCAATTGCCTGGCTTTATACTTCAATTTATGACAGAAGAGTAAAAAAATTAATTTTGATTAATTCATCTGGATTTGAATCTGACGAGATACCTTTTGTAATTAGAATAGCAAGAAACAAATATTTAAACTTCCTAATAAAAAAATTATCACCTCAGTTTTTAGTAAAAAAATCTTTAAAAGAAGTTTTTTATGACGATAATCTCATATCAAAATCAATAATTGAAAGATATTATAAATTAAATTTACGAGAAGGTAACAGAGAGGCTTTTATTGACCGAGCCTTAGTCAATTATAAAGATCATACTTCAAGTTTAAAAAAAATAAAATCCAAAACTCTCATATTGTGGGGACAAAATGATGAATGGATAAATGTGAAGTTTGCTCAAAAATTTAAAAAAATGATTAAAGAGTCTAGGGTTTCTATTATGGAGGAGACTGGACATATTCCTATGGAAGAGAGACCTTTTGAAAGCCTAAAAATTGTAGAAGACTTTTTAGTTGAATAAAATTAACTCCATCTTGATGTTTCCCCTTGAATAGATAAGATTTTTTTCTAAGGCTATTTCTTTAAAACCATATTTTTTATATAAATGAATTGAATTTTTAAGTTTTGTATTTGAATAAAGAATTAGCTTTGACCACTTTTTGTCTTTTGCAAATTCAATTAAAAATGCCATAGCCATATTGCCATATCCATTGCCTCTTTCCTCAGGAGCTATTGCCATTTTGCTAAACTCATAAATCTTTTCAGTTTTTTTAATGAATGCGAAAGTACCGATGGTACTATAATTTTTTTGAATCATGAAGATAAAACCCCCTTTACTGACAATTTCTCTTTCGGGATTATTTAGTACTAGTTCGTCGATTGGTTCTACCTTAAAATATCTATCTAACCATTCTAGGTTTAAAGACTTGAATTTTTCAGTATCAATTTTTGAAAACTTTTTAAAACTA
>MDTG01334559.1_pt1 | contig 14912 bp, 25 predicted proteins | sample 811421 | NCBI WGS metagenome assembly MDTG01 (sample SAMN05326645, study PRJNA326480) | marine metagenome | isolation source: seawater | place: Pacific Ocean: South East | collected 2011
GGAATAGATTTAAAAGCAAGAGGTGCTGGATTAACAGACGGCCGATATAATAAAAAAACGCAGTAATTTGATTTCGGTGTATATTTATATACATTATGAATAAAGCAGAACTAAAAGAACTCGTCCGTGAAGTGCTTTCTGAAGACGAAAGTGGTGAACCCGAAATCATTCAAATTGCACGTCGTATTGTAAAAAATCAGCAGTTTGAAAAAGTTAAAGACCCTGTTAGTGGAAAACGCATGGCATTGGATATGTTCTCAGCAAGTGCTATTGCCAAGGTTTACGATGCTCTGTCGGATGGAAACAAAGCAAAAATGGTAAAGCAACCTTTGCCAAAGATGGTTGATATTGCATTCAAGTTGATTAAATAACTTATTTACAACTTTAAGTTTTTATATTATAATACCACCTAATATTTATAGGTGTGGGGAGTATAATACATACAAAGAGTATTGTTGGTGGTTGGGATGTGGTTGCGTACAAACATCACATTGATTTGTTTTTTCCTGTGTCTGAAGAATTAACACGACTTGCAATTACATCAACAAAACCAGTTTGTGTTCAAAAAATAGTAAAGTGTGTACCATTATTGCTTGCATTTTTTCCTGCGGATAGAAAAATTTATGTGTATTCAAGTAAGTTGTCATGGGAATTGTTTTTACTCTCGGTTGATAAATCAACAGCCGAACTTGATTCTCATTTAACAAAAATATTATCGATTGATAGAAAACTGATGCCAAGTGAGATTTTAACCGACTCTCACTTAGACGATCTTCCTGACTTTTTTGGTGACATATATTGGAAAGATATGTCAGAAGACACATATGTGATGATTGAACCATTTGTCAAGAAACTTTCTAAATACAGACCATCGTTGTTTGAAAAAATAACAAACTTCAAGTTAGGATTAATCGCAGAATACGATTCTCTTAGAATTCATATGCTGAAATTCTTGTCGGTTCTTCCATCATTGGATTTTGATAAGTCAGGAACAATGGTTGTTGATAATCTAATAGAGTGCATGGACAATTGTATTGATGATACTACTCTTCCTTTGTATATAAGAGCAAGTATGAAGTTTGCTAGGTTTTTACTGAGACGATTCAATACAAAACTTTCAACGGGTTTAATAAGATATGTTGTACGAAAACTTGCAACACGGTTTGTTGTAGATGAGCAAAACTCTAGAAGTTCTTTGAAGAAATTATTTGATTCAAATCGTGATGTAACACTGGACCGTCTTGGTGAATTGGTTTTGTCAGAACACGAAGCAGATTTGTATTGTGAAAAAGTTGTTGCGATGATTCAAGATATATCGTCTGTTATCCCAACAGGAGAAAGAAACGAAGCAGGAATATTAAAATCCCATGTATCAATTAAAATTTCTGCATTGTGTTCTGAATTTCGTCCACACGCATTTGAGCATACTTTTGAAAGAGTTGTACCACGATTAAGAAAGATATTTGAATCTGCAATTGATAACAAAACATTTGTTCATGTAGATGCCGAACATTATCACTATCGCGATTGTGTATTTGAAATCTTCAAAAAAGTTTTATCGGAGTATCCTGAATGGGAAGACGTTGGAATAGTCGTTCAGTGTTACTTGAAGGATTCGGACACTCACCTTGCACAAGTAACCGACTTTGTAAGAAGTCGTAAAATTATTATGCCTATCAGATTGGTCAAAGGAGCATACTGGGACGCCGAGACTATTGAAACAACTGCACAAGGTCATGTTGCATATCAATTTCTAAATAAAGAAGAAACAGACATCAGATTCAGACAACTTGTTGGATATTCATTTGACAATCGTGATGCGTTGCAAGTGTGCGTTGGTTCTCATAACTATGTTGACCACATTTTTGCGGAAACTCTATGGAAGTGGCAATATAAAGACGCAAGACGACCTGAGCATCAATGTCTTCACATGACATACGAAGCACTTTCGGTTACTATGGCACAGGGAGGATGGGCTGTTCGTGACTATTTGCCTGTGGGTGATTTGATAGATGGAATGGCATATTTGGTTAGGCGTATAATGGAGAACTCATCACAAAAGGGTGTATTGTCTATGATGCGTTCTCATAAAGATGAAAAAATGCTTGTTCCTCCGATGGATATTCATCTTGAAAAACTGCACACGGAACGACTTGTAAAGGATTCTACACTTGAGTTTACTTCCGACTTTTTTAATGTACCACCTGTCCGTTTGTTTTTGGAAAATGAACGTAAGTGGGTTGATGAGCAAATAGTGGCAACTGAGGTTCATAAAATTGATCTTACATCGGAAGCTGAATTAACTTCTATTGTTGATGATGCGTGTGTGGGTCACAAAAATTGGAGTTCGGAAAGAACACCAACCGAACGGGCAGTTATTATGGTGAACGCTGCTCAACGGTTACTTGTTAGAAGACTCGAATTTGCAGTTATCATCAGCAAAGAAACTAGAAAGACGATTGACGAATCACTTGCCGATGTAGATGAGGCAATAGACTTTTTGAATTTTTATGCAAGAGAAGAAGTTAAACTTCCAAGACTTCATTCAAGGTGCCCGTTTGTGGTAATTGCTCCTTGGAACTTTCCATTGGCAATTCCATGTGGAATGGTCGCAGGCCCCTTGATTGCGGGAAACTCTGTGATTTTGAAATCATCAAGCAAGAGTCATTATGTTGCTGATATATTTGTTGATTTGATGCACAAATCGGGAGTACCAGCAAATGCATTGATTCATGTTAAAGGAAACGGAAAACTTGCTGATAAACTTTTGGACGATGAAAGAATAAAAGGATGTGTATTTACTGGTTCTACTAAAGTGGGTGGTTTTATATTGAAAAAAGTAGGAAGTCGTTTTGGTGAAGTGGATGGCATGAAATTTACTGGAAAGGTAATTGCAGAAACCGGTGGAAAAAACGCAATTATAGTAACCGCTACCGCAGATATGGACGAAGCAGTTGAAGGAACGTTAAAGTCTGCATTTGCTCATGCAGGACAAAAATGCTCTGCGTGTTCACGTGTTATTGTAGATAATAAAGTTCGTGCTAAATTTGTTAAACGACTTAAAAATGCAGTAGAATCAATTGTCGTTGGTTCTGCTCTTGATTATTCTACTTTCGTGAATCCCGTTGTGGATGATTCCGAATCTGATAGATTAGTGAAGGAGCAACAACAACTTGAAAAGCAAATTAAACTCATCGGAGGGAGCATTGTGTGCCACTCATCGTCCGATAAGTTAGAACCGATGGTAGTAGAAATTCCAACGGAATCTGCTTTGCGTGGTGATGCAATGTTTGAAAAAGAATTGTTTGGGCCTATTCTTCATGTAGTTGGGTACGACACCGAACATACTGCGCTGCTATTGTTTAATCAAACAAAATATGGATTGACTGGAGGAATCTTCAGTCAATCGCAGAGTGAAATAGACAGACTTACATCAAAGTTTGAATGTGGTAACATTTATGTAAATCGTACTATCACGGGTGCCAGAGTTGAAATAGAACCATTTGGTGGGTTCAAGATGTCTGGTACAGGTCCAAAGGCAGGAGGAAAAACTTACTTAGGTTCGTTTCATTTGGGTCTTGGTCACGACAAAGAATCTATAAAAGTAGATTCTATAATAAGAAATGTTCCTGGACAATTGGGTTATATAGATCGTCTCAACAATAAAAAAATATGTTTTGTGTGCAAGGGTGGAATTGATTGGTTTACACACAATTGCATGAAGGTGTGTAAACTGCACAATATACACTTTGACATCGTTGGTATGGATGAAATTTCTGAATTTGATATAAACAAACTTACTTATATACTAAAACTCAAAAATATAAATAAACTTTCAAGATATACAAAAGCATATCACCAATATGATGTTTATGTGGTCACTAACGAAATAGATGATTCGGTTATGCAATACATTTATTCAGGAATAGATTTTCAAAGTGGACTTCCGATTGTACTATCAAAAAACGATTACTTTATGGAAGACAATTTGTCTGACTATTTTATGTCACCGAGAACTCATATAGTCAATACTATGCGCCACGGTGCAGAACTTTTATAGTTTTTATAATATAATTGACTTTTCGTAATATATATATTATAGTATATATTGTGAGAAAATTAAGAAAAACCAACGCATCTGAAAATAGAAAACAATGGAATCGTTTGTTTGATTATGAAATTGTATATCATTTTAACAATGATGTTGTACCACAATCAAAATACTTTACATCTGAATCGGCCGAAGACGCACTTGGTTGTTTCAGAAATAGCATGAAAACCAGACAGAAAAGTTTGTTTATAGACGAGTTTACAAAATTTAATCCATACTCTAACCAAAAAGAACTACTTGACATACCGAAAAATATATTATAGTATGTCAGTATGTCAAAATCCGAAAAAAAAGATTTAACACAAGCACCTTGGTTACCCACAAATAATGAATCAGTTGATTGGCACGATAAAACCAATGCAGTTCCGTTGTTTATTAAATGTGAATGCTATTCTGAAGGCATTGAAGTCCAATATTATCATGAGGACGCAAATGACAGGGGGTTTTACGTCAATTATTGGAAATATGGAATTGGTGGACGGTATTCAGAGGTGAGTCTGTGGGACAGATTGAGGTTCGCATGGAAACTCTTATTCAGAGGAACATTGCATGGAGATCAAATTATATTGACCACCGAAGACGCAACAAGGATGAAAAACTATTTAGAAAAATATATAAGGCACGATGAAACTCTTAAATAATATGAAAAGACTATTGTCTGATTCTTTTGTATCCGAAGACGATAATAAACTGACAACTGCACAAGAAGTGGCACTTAAAAATATAATTGAAATTGCCAAAGAAAGAATTTGGCTTGCCGATCCGATCAATACATCAGAATTTGATATTGATGCCTTTGATGAATATCTGTCAGACGAAACTATAAAAAAAATAAAAAGCTCAATAAACTTGATGGAGAATTATTTGGTCAACAATTCAACTGATTAAGCTGTATGAAAATTAAAATTGGGGTGCGTGGTTCTTCTGATGCCGTTAATGCGATTATCATAAAAATGGATGATCTTATGCTTGTTACTTCTGATAACATATTTCTTATTGGTGAGGAAAGTCGAAACAAGATGGGAACGAACATAGTTGCTATGCTTGATTCTTTGAGCAAAGAGCATGAAATAGAAATCGGAGAAACGGTTGCACCTATGATAGAGTCTGAACTGAACTTAAAAGAGGGAACTTTAAATAAATTTATTAATGATTGAAAATTTGGTAAATATATATTTATCAATTCAATACAAACGAAAGAATAGGTTATGAACAAAATTGTACAAATGCTCAAGAAGAGTGAACTATATTTTATTTTTGCATTGGTTTTATTAAACCTGTATTGTGCGTTTGCTTTGCGAGGAGAACACTTCGTTAATGCAACTCACTTAATGATGGCAGTTATTATGCTGATGTTCGCCAACGACAAAATCTTAGAGAAACTTGAAAAAAAGTAATTTTAGGGGTTGACTTTTTATAAAAACTATGTTTGAATGTATCTATTAACTTAGGAAATATCAATACAAAACTAAAAATGTTATGAGAAAAACAACTATAAATCTGATCGTGGGAATTTTGTTGGGAATATGTATAGTAAAGGTTTCTGAATATGAAGGACTTCCAACTGAAACAACTCAAACTGTTCCTGCACTTGCTACCACAAACCCGATCAAATCTAATCCGGATAATATATTTGAACAAGATATCGCACCTGGTTTACAGATCATTGAAGTTCCACCACCACTCAATTTGATGGGAAATCATCCATATCAATGTTATATGAATGGAGAACCAATCAATATTCCCACAGAGTTGGTAAAGCAACTGGTTGCAAGGCATGGAAATCCAAGTGAAAATGATCCCAACTTTAATGTACATAACTTTACTGGAAACTTGAAGATGGTGCAAGTAACGCAAGGTGAGTAAAAACCTTGAACATAGAATTACTGCTATTGAGAGTAGCATCGTAAATTACGAAACTGAATTAAATCGTATCAAGTCTTTGATGAATGAATACGACAAGGTCTTTTTGCAGATGAAAAAAAATCAAAAAAATTTGAAAGAATCTGAAATAGACAAACCTTTTTTTGAAAGTGAATGTAGGGATTGCAACGATGTTATTGATGAGGAGTGTTATTAAAAATGAAAAATACCGAAGACGAAATTAATATTTTAAAAGAAGTTATAGCAACCCAAGAAAAGAAAATAGATTCCTTGGTGCAAGAACTTGAGAAGATTGAGTCCAGAAATGACTACGAAACAACTCATAAATGCGATTTCACAGATGCAGGAATGATAGACGATTGTGGAATTGAAGTGCATTTTGGATATGGAAGTAATAGAGATTTGCAATCTTTTACATTCAAGAACGTGAGTGATGGCATGGGTGAAAAAGTATTGAAGTTTTTAAACGATTCGTTTGTAAATGGAAAAACCATTCGTGATTATGGACATGATAGTTTAGGTGGAAAGTCAGATGACATTCCACTTCCTACTAACGAAACAATCTATAACGCAGAAAATCATATACAAACATAAACTAATAATATAAACTATGAGATTAAACGAAGAAGATATTGAACACGTACTAACGCAAAAAGGTGTAGAGCAACCTAAAGTAAAAGACATTATGTCGGAGATTAAACGTTTAGAAGATGAAGAAGCAGAACGAGCAAAATTACAATCTGCTACTCGCAAGAAAAAGAAAATGGTATTGGTTGCGAGTGATCCCGATGATCGCTTTATGCAAGTTGTGGATTGTCCGGTGTGGGTGGTTCAAATGAATGAAGAGGATAATCATACCGATATTATTGAAAAAATTAATAGTGCAACTTATGCATATAACAATGATGTTCTTAATGGAAAGAAAAAGAACTCTCGCAAGAATCCTGTATACAAAGTTAGTGAAAGTCTTGAACAAGTTACTGCAAAGTATTTTAAGGAAGAAGAAATTTCTGTGAAGACAAAAGAACCGACTGTTATCGTTCGTACTGATAACAAAATACCAAAAAGTTAATATGAGTGCAAACGAGTGTTGTAACGGAAGTCCATCGTGTAATGTCAGTAAGAGCATTTATACGGGAAAAACAGATACCGGTAAGGGTGATAAACCTAGAAAAGTGACCAAGCAATATGAAAATAATTATACAGAAATTTTTCCAAATGCTTTCAAACCCAAGTGGCAAGTTGAACTTGAAAAACAAGAAAAATCAAAGTCAAAGTGACTCTGTAAAATACTTTGAAGCAAGAATGTTTTTTAACGACTTGGATAATTCAGACGATTATTATTTGAAAGTCAGTCCAACTGAAAAAAATGTTTTTGTGAGAAAGGATGAAGTAAGCAAATGAGTAAGTACGATAAACTTAGAAGAGCAGTTGACACATTTAACCAACACTGGAGAGATGGAACTCTCAAAGAACTTGGAACAAAATTACCAGAACTCGTTGACGGCCAAAAGAGATATACAATATCAGATGTAAACAAAAAATCTGATGGGGTTTATATTAGATTTTTCAATGGACTTTATACTCGTTGGAAAAAACTTGCATCTACCGATGAAATAGTGTTTAATGATATAAACTATAAAATATTTGGAATATGAAAATAGTAACAAAGCAAACGTTAAGCACAATTGAACACGATTCTAATATCTCGTATGTATCTGTTCCTACTGATCTTTTGAAGAGTGCGGATATATCAAGCAGTGATGAATTAAATATTGAGTTGTTACCTATTGAAAACGAATCGGAAGATATTGATGCCAAATTGACATTCGGTATCATCATAACTAAAAAAGAAGAATGGCCACCGCAGTAGAAATAAGAAACATTTCCAAAGCACTTCAAACTGCGGAGGAATATGGATTGATGACAGAAGTTGTTTGGAGTGCCATGCACTATATGAAGCAAAATCCAAAAGCAACTTTATGTGATGCGATTTCATATGGTTTGCTTGAGTGGGTCAAGTAAATCATGTTGAGGGTAATTGATTTCTTCAGTGGGTGTGGTGGTTCTTCGTTAGGAATTGAGCAAGCAGGTCTTGACATGGTTCTTGCAGTTGATCTGTGGGAAGATGCGTGTAAAACACACGAACTAAATATTGATTGTCCTGTTTGGTGTAAAGACATCAACTTGATTGAGGCATCTGAGTTACCTGAATGCGACGTGATTATAGGTTCACCTCCGTGTCAGAGATTTTCTCAAGCAAACTACTATAATCGTGACTATGACGATTCGTTGGTTAAACGATTTATGGAAATTGTTAATCAAGTTAATCCGAAGTATTGGGTTTGGGAAAATGTAGTGGGTGCAAAACGAGCAATGCCTGGAGTATGCTTGGATGCACAAAACTTTGGTTTGCCACAAAGACGAAAACGACACTTTGTGTCAAATTTCAAACTCCCCACAGAAAACGCTGAACCAAATAAAGTTATATCAGATGTCCTAGAACTTGAAGGAGAGGGTCTCTTGGACGGATATAACTCAAAGGTATATCCTTTGAACAAGGTAAGTCCTACTGTGCGTAGAATTCCATTAAAGTGGTACGATGGACGTGAAATGCCTAAAAGATTTAGGTTTACGGGATTTACTCATCTGAGCATCGAAGATCATTTGACTTTGATGGGATTTCCGGTAGACTATAAACTATACGGAACGAAAACTAGTAAAATGCTTCAAATAGGAAATGCGGTTTGCCCTCCTGTGATGAAGTCAATAGCAGAAAGAATATTAGAATATGAAGGACTTGGACGAAAAGATCAAACCGAATCTTCCTTTTTTGCGGAAGTGGGTTAAATTGTACAAAGACGAATGGGGATCGGAAAACGAAGTAGCAAAAGAACTTCAGCAATGTTTGTTATATGTTAGTTTTTTACAAGACAGAGTAAAGCAACTCGAATTGTATACCGAATGTTTTCAAAAAATTATCAAGGAAGATAAAAAAGAAAATGATTGAAGATAAGTTAATAGTATCTTTTGATGATTTTCTTGATTCACTGGAACTTGAACCAAAAATTGATTTTGATACATACTCAAATCAACTTGGGGTATTGTACACCAATTATGCCCGACTGAACATGGATGCTGTAACAAAACCAGCATCACGATACAATGTTAGGAATTTTATACTAAAGTATGGAAAAGCAGACTTTCGTTATTATGTTACCGAGCAATTTATTGAAAGTTGCTATGATATGTTTGTAAAAAATCGTGAGGATACCTTATACGATTGGTACTCTCAATATATTGAAATTGAAAGTCTGAAAAGTGGAATCAATTTTTCAGTTGTACCGTGTAAATCAAAAAATTATTTTGATGGAACACTAAATTCGGATACGAGTCGTATATTGAGAAATATAAACTATAAAACTTTATATTCTACTAAAAGATTACACAAAAATGATTTCCAAGATTGTCAGAGTATTTTGAAGTGCTTGTTTAAGTGGCATCTGCTTCGCAATAGTTTTGTTGGTCCTGCTAGTTTTAATTTCTTTTTGGATAAGAATATGACCTCAATCTGGAGTTCGGTTATGTCGACTATTTCTAAACCTGGTATCTTTAACCCGAATACCTATGCTAGTATTTTGAATACCGTGTTTGAAGGTAAAAATCTGTTTGCGCCGACAATGGGTTGGAATAGTTATCAACTTGCATATTACCAAACGAATTTTGAACAATTCGTTGCAACAGATGTTATTTCAGATGTAGTTGAAAATGGAGTGGAACTTCACAACTTTTATGAATCAATGAAGAATCCGTTTTTGGATTATGGCAATAAAGATGTTGTGTTGTATGATTGTCCAAGTGAAAAGTTACAAAGCAACTTTAATTTTTGTGATGAATACAAAAATAATTTTGACGCGGTGTTATTCGGACCACCTTGTTTTAAGTTTGAGATTTATACAGGAGACCAACAGAGTGTGACTAATTATGAAACATATACGGATTGGTTGAGAAACTACTGGAAACCCACACTGAAGATTTGTGCAGATGTTATGAAACCCGGTGCAAAACTTGGATTTGTGGTAAGAGATTATTCAGATTATTTTGGATACAACTATATGCTATCTCTTGATATGACGAAACTTGCGGAAGAAATATTTGGAAAAACAAAGTCGTATAAGATAAAGTTGAGTCAAATGAAGACCAAGAGAAGTCCCAAAAAACTTGCTCTTGGTAACTATGAATCATTGTGCGTGTATGAGAAAGGATGATAAAGATATGGTGTCGTTGAATCCAGAATACGGAATTGAAGTGTCCACCCTCGGTCAACTTGCGGAAAGTGTAAAAGATACAAATCCGGAATTGCATATGGTACTGACTATATTGATTGCAAGCATCCTAGCAAATGATGAAAAGAAGTTCTTGGAATATGGAAACAAGTACCTTGAAGATAAAGTATATGCGGACAAGTTGAAAGATCAGATCTCTGATATGTTAGATAAGTACAACAAAACCGATGATCCATTTGATGATTTTAATTACAATTATTAAGTGCTTGACTTTTTATAATAAATTTAATATTATATAGATAATGTACAATTACATAAAGTGTAAATGCAATCTGAATATTTCAGATTCCGACAAAGAAGCAATTGATGTAGATTTAAATACAATAACTTTTTTGTGCGATCCGATTCAAGGAAAACTTGGTGAGTTTTTAATTAGAAGTAACGGAGAACTATGTCACAATGTAACTGAATATGAAATAGTTTCAGATGATGAGGTTGGTAGTCCTGGTGTAATTTGGAACGGAACTAACTATGCAAGAGTCAAAAGTACTGACTGGATTAGAATTGACTACACCGGAGAACTTTTAATAGAAACACAAATTATCTCGAAGAAGCAAGATGCATCAATTAAAGTAAAATTTGAATTTACAAATGGATATGTCACACAACAAACTCCCGATGTATTGTTGATAGACAATTCAGAAAGACTTGCACATGATACGAAGATTAAAAAACTCGCAATTAGTCATGCCGAAAAATTAAATTCTCCATCATATAAGATATTTGAACTTTTTATCAAGAAACCGATTATTGTAATTTTACACGGAATGGGACACATCGGAAGTTACATCCAGGATGTCGCATGGAAACTAGAACGAAAACTAAATAAGTAATGAATAAAACAGATACAACTGAAATGACAGATAATAATTCAATATCACCTATATGGGCATTTATTAATTATGCAATGAATAAATATATGCCACTTGTAATGGTGTGTTTTATTTGCTTTTATACTCTTGGCTATGAAACATGGGAGCCTTATTTGATAGTTGGACTTATGATGTTTTCAAATAGTTATAATTTTAAATGTGGTTATGCTCATTCTTTTGTAGAAAATGAAACTGAAAATTTTGACGATGACGAACTATGATAGACGCAATTGAAAATAGCAACGCACCTTTGTGTGATTATGATTTGGTTTCTTCTGACGGAACCGTAATCAGTTCTACTAAACTTACCAAACTTGAGGCGCAACTTAAAAATTTTGCGTATGGATTAAATCAGGTAGATAAACGTTATATGTTGGTTTCATGTGAAGAAACTGAAATTGGTTCTTCGGATGATATGTACGACTCCACACGATTGATTCTTCCTGACTAATATTTCTGGTATGGCACATGATAAAGTAGTGTGCGTAAAGTGGATAGGTCGCTTTGGAAATCGGTGTCACTCCTACTTATATGGTAAACATATAGAGAGGGTACATGGAAGTAAATTTTACATCCCAACGGAGTGGGAGGGTTCTGTACTTTTTAAGAATCCTGCACCTGTGTTTGAGAATTTAAAAGAAATCAATTTTGTATACGCGGGTGGAACTATTTCTGACAAAATAAAATTTCAAAGAAACAAGCAGTTGCTTGAGCAGGTAAATAAAAAAACACGAAATAAACTTGAGTTCATAGACCCGTGTCTAAAAAATAATTATGGTAAAACGAATATAGCATTTACAAGTTTGGTTACAGATGCAAGTTGGTTTTTTCCTAACGTCACCCGAAGTGAAATACGAGAATATTTCGAGTTTTCGGACGAAGTAACCAAGACTGATATGTATAAGGAGATGTGTGATAAACAGAAAACATATGATACTGCACATTTTAGACGGACTGATATTTCTCGCAAAAACTATAAAGGTGGTCATAGCATGGTTAGTAAAAAAAGTTACTACGATGCGTTTAAAAAATTTGATGTTGATGTGAACGATGTGGTGTGGGTCTCGGACGAACCTTCAATTGGTTGGAAATATGATAAAAAAATTCCTGAAATCGGTGGAAAAAAAATATCTTGGTTACCTGATTTTTTGAAACTTATGTTTTCACGCAAGATGTTTCGTTCTAATAGTTCCTTTGGTCTATGGGCTGGGTGGTTAGGAAACTCAGAAGTTTTTGCTCCTTGGTTACACACATATTCTCCGGGTGAAGAAGTTGACTTTGAATTCGTAAAAGGAAATCATCCTCATTGGATGGCAGTTAAAGGAGTTCACTCTAATTATAGATTTGACATTATTGATGATATCGATAATAATCAAACACAAATGGAAGTTAAAGAACAATCACAACACGAAGTCACCCCAACGACTAAGCACAAACCAGTTTTAATGATGGTGCATTGGAATGGAAGATTCGGAAATCGTTTGGGTAGTTATGCGTTCGGCCGAACGTATGCTGAGAAGTATAATTTAGATTTTTACATACCAAGTAAGTGGGAGGGTACGCATTTATTTAAGGATACGGGAGCAAAAGTAATTGAAGATGACAAACTGCGTCTTCATGTCAATCAAACTCAAAAAAACATGGATAACCTTGCATACCGAGCAAAGATGGTTGCGGAATATTGCAGCCGTGTGAATTGTCCACCTATTAAGTATTTAAATCCGGATGATCCAACTCAATATGGAAATACAAATGTGTTTTTTGATAGTCTTGCGGTAAATGGTCCTCATATCTTCAAAGATATGTCCCGTGCAAAAATACTGAAGTGGTACGAGTTTCGTGATGAAATAAAGCAACTTGATATTTACAAACGACTTGAAGATAAACAAGGAACTTATGATATTGCTCATTTAAGACGAGATGATATTAGCAATGCCAACTATAACAAAAATAATCACCAAGGGTATAGTGTCATAAGCAAGCAAAGTTATCTCGAAGCATTTAAAAAATTTGATTTTGATGTAGACCAAATGGAGTGGACTACCGATGATTGGACCGGAAAGTGGGGAGTAGGTAAACCAACCGTAAGAGGTGGTTGGAAATATCCAGATGGCTCAAAGGTGATACCTGACATAGTATTTGATTGGTTACCTGACTTTCTTCGTTTGTATTTTGCGAGAAATATTTTCAGAGCAAATAGTAGTTTTAGTTGGTGGGCTGCATTTTTAAGTCCTACTGCAAAAACTTATTCTCCTGTATTAACCGAGAGAAAGATATATTTTAAAGAATCTGATGAAGTTAAATTTAATTTTGTTGAAGGAAATCACCCACACTGGTTAAATTTTAAAAACAATCCAAAAAAACTAGCAGAAGAAATTATTATTCCCGAGTAGTTCGTATTTGGTCAGTTTGCATACTTATATTATGTGAATATATACTTTATATCTTTTGCTACACATAACTACGGAGGGGCTCTTGAAAACCAAAAAAGATTAGCATCGGCTGCACTTGATACCGGTGAAGTGACGGGAACTAAACTTCTTAGAGAAAAAGATATTCCGCATTATATAAGACAAGCAGATGAGTTGTTCAGAGATGTTGATGTGGTCTACCCAAGACTCCGGCATAGTAAATATTTTGTATGGAAACCCCAAGTTATAATAAAAACGTTTCACTCTATAAAAGAAGGTGACATCGTTATATACCACGATGCAGGAAGAACTTGCTATAACTACAAAATTGACATTTCCCTTCGTCCGTTTTGTGAGTATGTAGTTAAAAATCACAAGGGTTTATTTGTAAACTTTGGGCCTTTCAAAAACTTTAGATTCACAAAACGAGAATGTTTTGAAGTAATGGGTTGTTACGAAGATTTTTACATTAACCATAATCAAGCAAATGCTTCATGGGGAATATATCAAAAAACTCCGTATGTGTCTAAATTTTTAAAAAAGTGGAGAGAGTATTGTATGCATGAATCTCTGATCGTTACGGATAAACCGGGTCCTAACGAAGAGCATGAAAAATTTGATGCACATAGACACGATCAATCAATTTTAACTAATCTGTTGCTTTTGTATTCTAAAAAAATGGAACTTCCACTTGATCCAAAAATGACTGATAATAAAATAAAAAAACCTTGGGGGTTTGAAAAGAATATGTGCAACGCGATAAAAAGAATAGATGAGGCATATGGTTTGTAATGATAAGTCATACACATAGAGCAATTTTTATACATGTCCCAAAGTCAGGAGGTACATCGGTTAATAATTGCTTACGCAAACTTGGATTTGACCGCACAGAATATCATACCGCAACCGATGGAAGTAATGATGATATAACGGGTGCTTACAAAAACGGAACTGCATGGAGAGTAGAACGAGGACTAACTGATGTGTGGCAAGACTATTTTAAATTTGCATTCGTAAGAAATCCGTGGGATAAAATGGTTTCTTGTTGGAAAAACCGTGCAAAAAAATACAAAAGTTTTGCTGAATTTCTAGGTGAATATCCATACGATGATACTAATCATAATTTGATTTGGCACACATTGCCACAACTTACGCATTTGTCTGATTTGAATGGGGATATAATGGTTGATTATATTGGTAAGTTTGAAGATTTACAACAAGACTTTGATAATGCTTTGACTGAGTTAAATTTACCAAGTAACAAACTTCCAAAATTAAATTCTTCTGA
>MDTG01398015.1_pt1 | contig 14912 bp, 13 predicted proteins | sample 811421 | NCBI WGS metagenome assembly MDTG01 (sample SAMN05326645, study PRJNA326480) | marine metagenome | isolation source: seawater | place: Pacific Ocean: South East | collected 2011
GATCAGTTTGACTAAATATTTTCGTGAAATTATTTTTTTATTAGGTAAAGAAATTTTTAAAATTCCATGGATTGTTATCTTATCTTCTATCGCAGCTCTTTTTGAAATTATAGGTCTTGGTTTAGTAATACCATACGTTTCTTTATTATTAGAGGATGGTGAATTATATCAATACTTAATTTTCATATTAACAAATTATTTAGGATTTTTAGGACTCTCAACAGAAAAGCAAAGCATTCTGGTCTATCTTGGTCTATTATTGATTTTTATATTTCTATTGAAAACTGTTTTGTCATTAAAAATTTACAGTCTTGTTATAAGTTTTTGTCAAAATCAACAATATCGACTTAAGGTGCATTTAATGCGCACTTATCAAAAACTCCCATATGAGGTTTACATCAGAAAAAATTCTTCTGAATATGTTTATCAAACAGTAGCTTTGACAAATCAATTTGCTAATACAGTACTTCAACCAATGTTGAAGATTATGAGTGAAGGAATTATTGCAGTCCTCATCATTGTTTTATTGTTAGTAAAAGAACCTTTTGTCCTTTTTTCAATGTCTATTCTTTTTGCATCAATTATATTTTTATTTGACTTGCTGTTTAAAAAAAAATTGGATGAAAGTGGGAAGAAAGCTAATCTATCTAATGAAATAATCGTAAAAACTGTTAATGAAAATTTCTCAGGTTTTAAAGAATTAAGAGTACTAGGTAAAGAAAATTTTTTTTTCAATAGATTGAAATTGAATTCAAGAATATTTGTTGATTTAAGTAAATTTACGCAAACTATTGCACAATTTCCAAGATATATTATAGAATTTTTTGCGATATTATTTATCGTATCTTTGATATTTGTTTTAGTTTTTAATAATAAGGATTTGGTAGATATTGTACCAACGGTAGCCTTATTTGGAGTAGCTTCGATAAGGCTTTTGCCAATGTTTAATACTTTTTCACAAGGTATTATTCAATTAAGATATTCTAGAAATTCTGTTTCAAAACTTTTTAATGAACTAAATAATTTAACAAATATAAATCCAAGCAATCTCATAAAGCTAAAAGAAAACAAAAAGGTAGACGTTCGTGAAAAATTTGAAAAGCTAGCACTCTGTAATGTGAGTTTTTCGTATGAAACTGCATCAAAAACGACAATAAAGGGAATAAGCTTAAGCGTTAAAGCTAACGAAATGATAGGTATAATTGGGCCATCTGGTTCGGGAAAAACTACATTAATTGATATAATGCTTGGATTATTAAAGCCAACTGATGGGCATATTGAAATTAATGATAGGAAAATTTACTCTTTAAATGATAGCAGTGAAATTAAAATAGGCTATCTTCCGCAAAAAGTTTTCATTACAGACGATACATTAGCTCATAACATTGCTATGGGAATAGATGCGCAAGATATAGATTATGATTTAGTGAAAGAATCCATTAAGAAAGCTAAAATTGAAGAGCTTGTCTCATCTTTAAAAGATGGAATAAATTCAAAGTTGGGCGAGGATGGAGTCAGGTTATCAGGTGGACAAAAGCAAAGGGTCGCTCTTGCTAGGTCTTTTTACTTTAAAAATGATTTGCTCATATTAGATGAATCAACGAGTAACATAGATGATAAAATTGAGTCTGAAATTATTTCTGAAATAAACAATTTAAAAGATAATATTTCAGTTATAATTATAGCTCATAGATTTAAGACTATTAAATACTGTGATACAGTTTTCAGAATTGAAAATGGTAAAATTGCATTCAAGGGAAGTGTAGACAAAATAAAAGAAAAATATTTTATTGAAGAATGATAAAAAATATTAGTATACACGATATTGATGCAATCTTTTTTGACTTCGATGGTGTGCTTACAAATAATAAAGTTTCAATTGATACTAGCGGTAAAGAAAGTGTTACATGCAGCAGGTCAGATGGATTAGCATTTAAAGCAATTCAAAAATTAAAAATAAATTGCTTTATACTTTCTTCAGAAACAAATTCAGTAGTCACACACAGATCTAAAAAACTAAAAATAAAGGCTTTTAAGGGTATAAATAATAAGAAAAAAAGGCTTATAAAGTTAGTTAACGAGAAGAATTATAATTTAAATAGAGTAGTTTATGTAGGTAATGATTTGAATGATTATAACGCAATGTCTCTTTGTAGATATAAAATATGTCCTAGAGATAGTCATAAGCAAATTAAAGATTTGAGTGATATAATACTTCAAAGCAAAGGTGGCGAAGGAGTAGCGAGGGAAATAGTAGAAAATATTTTTAGTCTTAATTTGTTAAAAATATTGTACAATGAATAATTGTCGATAGTATAATTTCTTTTTGGAGTAAAATAATGTCAATCTTTGTAATTGCCGAAATTGGTATAAATCATAATGGAGACTTAGATATTGCAAAGAAATTAATAGATGTGGCAGTTGATTCTGGTTGTAATGCTGTAAAGTTTCAGAAAAGGGATATTGACACAGTTTACGATAAAGAAATGTTAGAATCGCTTCGTGAGAGTCCTTGGGGCACAACACAACGCGAACAAAAACAAGGACTTGAGTTTACTGAAACTGAATACTCAGAAATAGATGAATATTGTAAAATGAAAAAAATTGAATGGTTTGCATCAGCTTGGGACTTATCTTCCTTAGATTTTTTAAAAAAATATAATTGTAATTTTAATAAAATTGCATCTGCAATGATCACATATGATGATTTTTTACGTTCAGTAGCTAAAGAAAAAAAACATACTTTTATATCTACTGGAATGTGTGAGATCAATGATATTAAAAATGCAATAAAAATTTTTAATGAAGAAGACTGCCCATATGAATTGATGCACTGTGTTTCTACTTATCCAATGAAAGATGAGGATGCAAATTTAAATTGTATTGTTAGCTTAAAAGAAAAATTTAATTGCAATGTTGGATATAGTGGACACGAAACAGGTGTTGCAGTCTCATGTGCAGCTGCTGCTATGGGTATTACTTCACTCGAAAGACATATTACTTTGGATCGATCAATGTATGGGTCCGATCAATCAGCTTCTTTAGAACCTAATGGGTTAAGATATTTATTAGGCGCAGTAAGAAAAATTGAGAAAGCCATGGGAGATGGTGCTAAGAAATTTCTTGATTCAGAACGGCCTATTGCGGAAAAATTAAGAGCTCACTTACCAAAAAAATTATAGCTTTTAATTGTCAAATATCCGTTCAGCTTTTAAAGTTGTAAATTAGTAAATTAATTATATAAATTCATTCGATGTTTAATATAGATCGTATAGAAACAATTAAAATAAAGAACCACATAATAAATAGTGTTTCTAATGCCGTTCTTAATAAAGATCCATACCCACACCTAGTAATTGACAATTATCTCCCAGATGACTTTTATAATTTTCTTATGGATAATTATCCACAAAAGTCAGATATGTTTAATCCTTTTAACTCTGTCAGGACTTATGAAAACATATGGCAAATTGATATACAATCTGATCCGTATGTTAGTGGTGCATCGAAAGGCCAATGGTCTTATTTAAATAAAGAAAAAGATAGTGAAGTTTTTGCCTTATGTGAGTTGATACATAAGACTTTATTTTCTGATGACGTTAAAAAAGTCTATAATAAGAAATTCTCTATTGATAAAGAACTAGATAAACAAATTATGGTTGGCCGAGTTTCAATAGACGGTTATGACTCTGGGTTAGGACCGCACATCGATAGAGAGGATAAAATAATTTCAAAAGTATTATATATGGCAAAGGGAGATGAGCCATCAAAATTATGTGGCACACATTTACTCAGACCAAAAAACGATAAATTCGTAAATGAATTAGAGGGCAATACAAATCATCTAACTTACGAAAAATTTAATATTACAGAAACAGTTGAATATATACCTAATAGAATGATTGCATGGGAGGTTGTTTCAAATAGCTGGCATGCCTATCATCAAAAATATGATGGTGATAGACGATCAATTAAAATGTTCATTCAAGAAAAATTAGACAGTTATGCTCAATTGCGAGAGAGCAAAATAGATGCAACAATGTCTTCTCAAGATTGGAAAAAATAATCTTAATATCTATTATAAAAATACTGATTAGTACCTTTTATCAATCCCCTATCTACTTTTTTAATCCTTTAGGATATGACAACTTTTTCTAATTATAGTATATTTCTAGAAATCTTTTATAAAAAAACTGTTTATTCTGCTAATTCAGCAAAATTCTAAAGAGATGAAAAAAATTATTATTAATTTAATTGAAACTATTCCCAGGACAAAAATCACAATGTTTGTTCTAAAAACTATAAGAACTAGGTTCAAATTTATAATTGATTTAGTCGATCCAAATAATATAAGAAGAAAAAAAACAAAAAGTTTGCTTGTCCCAAATTATTTAAAAACTACATGCGACGATGCAAACATGATTGTTAATGTAAACGATCATATTGGATATCAGACATATTTAAATAATACTTTCGATAATAGCTTACTACTTCTGAGCAAATTTTTACAAATTGATAAGAATGATATTATAATTGACGTAGGGGCAAATATAGGAACAACAAGCGTTCCTACTGCAAAAAATTCTAAGTGTACAGTTCTTTCAATAGAGCCATCGATGAATACTTACAAAGAACTTATTAAAAATATTTCACTAAATAGATGCAGAAATATTATACCCTTAAATATTGCATTGACTAAAGGCGATGACAGCGAAGAATTAAAATTTGTAGAGCTTTACCAAAATATTGGCAATACTGGTAGCAATAGCATTAAGAAAGATTGGAATAATAGTGTGAGCAAACTTATTAATAGAGAAATATGCCCTGCAACCACCCTAGATAGAACAGTGAAATATTTTAAAATGATAAGAAAAGTAAAACTTCTAAAAATTGATGCAGAAGGAATGGATCTTGATATTTTAGAGGGATCTATTTCGCTGATACATAATGAAATACCTGTACTTTTTGAGTGGAGGATAGATTTATCTCAGACAAAAGAAAAAGATGTTCAAAGAATAAAAAAAATATTTGGCAGTAAATATAAATTTTACAAGTTAGACAAAATAAACAATGAGCGACTTGAATTTAATAGTATAGACTTGTCTGAAAAAGCAGATAATGTTTTTGCCGTTTCAATTAATTCCGACTTAAATAATAGAATAGTAACAAATGGCAATTCTTTGTGAGTAGTGCATTTATCACTACATTTTCTGACAAGGGCTATAATACTTACGCTAAGCAATTTTTATTATCATATAAAAAGAATGTTGATTGTCCACTATTTATTGTAAAGAGCAATGATCTGAAGACTAAAATAGTTAATGAAATAAAAGTTGATTTTCCAGACGTAAACATAATTGAAAATCACTATAAAGATCAGATAAGTGAATTTATTGAAAAATATAATAGCAAAATTGATAAAAAAATATCAAGCGTTGATAAAGATCAAGCATATCGATATGCGCCTCATAGATTTATTCATAAACCCGCTGCAATGCTCACATGTTTAAACGAGTTAAAGTCAAACAATAATTTAATTAAGTATCTTGTTTGGATAGATGCTGACTCATTAATTTTGTCAAAAGATTTTATAATTTCAATTAATGACATTAAGCCAGGCCCAAACCAAATTGCATCGGTTTTCGACAGATTTACTGTGAATTATATTATGGAAGCAGGACTAATAGTGTTAAATCTTAATAATAAATTTTCAATTGAATTTATATCTGAATGTTATGATATTTTTATTTCTGGTAAAATCTTTAATATGATGGAATGGCACGATGCCTATATATTTTCTTTTATCATTCATAAATATCCACCAGATAGCTTTAGAAAGTTATCTTCAGAGTTTAATCTGAATTCTTTTCATCCAATTGTTACGCATCCACTCACTATAGGGCAAATTGACCATTTAAAGGGGCAATTAAATAAAAAACAAAAATTATCACTCGAGGTAAGTACTGCAAAATATTTATCATATTTCTTAAAAAATAAAAAACTATTATCAAAATATACTAATTTTATTGTTAACATAATTCGAAGACTGAAAATAATAAGATTTTGAATCTTAATATGAAGATATTAATTGCATCATCTGAGAAAAATATAGTTGAAGAGAGAGTTGCTGTATATTCATTAATATCATCAGGTCATAACAAGACGGATATAAAAATAATTGATGCAGATAAGAAAATTATTTATGATTGGAGAAGAAAAAACATAGAAAAACGTTTTAATAATAATGATAAAGATAAAAATTTTGGACTTACAACATCATTCACACTAGCAAGGCTTTTTATTCCATTTATCTACAATAAGGAAAATGTAGTTATCATTGATCCTGATGTCCTAGTTTTTAAAAATTTAAAAGCTTTATTTTTAACAAACAATGAAGACGGAGTTTATTTAAGAAAAGCATACAAACCTGAATATTGGGCCACAAGTGTATTTGCTTACAAAGCTAACTATTTCAATGAAAGTAGATTACTTTTATTCAAGAGTGCTCTTGATGATCCTGAAATGGAATGGGAAGATAAAATATATATGACAAATAAATTTGTAAGAAAGGCAAATATTAAAATTAATTGTATAAGTAAAAATTGGAATAGGTTTGATCAAGTTACCTCAAATACAAATATTGTACACTTTACCAACCTTTATAGTCAGCCATGGATCCATCATGACCATCCACTTGAGTATCAATGGTTTCAATACGCAAAGAAAGCTTTAGAAAAAAATATTTTAACTATTGAAAATATTGAAACACAAATAAATTTAACAACCACATTCTCTGAAGATATAAGAGCTTTAAGGGCTGATTTTAAAGAAAAATTGAATAACAACGTTGATCCAGATAGTATTTCAAAGTTAAGGAATTATTTTGTGATGTTCAAAAAAAATATACTTTTTCACTCTCCAAGAAAATATTTTTATACCAGCTTTTTTACATGAACAAAGATAAGTTTATAAATAACTTTTTAGAATTTGATTTATATAAACTATGTTTAATAAAGACTAATACATTTATTAGATTTAAGTTTATGAGTATTATTAAACAATTCTTTAAAAGTTTTTTTTTTAGTCCTAAGCTGCATGTAAACCGTGGTTCATCAAATTTAGTAATAAACTCATACGCAAGGCAAGATATTCAAGATGATTTTATTACAATCACTAAATCCTTAAATAAGCCACCCACTACCATAATTATTGAGAATTTTTTTATTCCTAACTTTTTCTGGTTTAATCGATCTAATATTTTCTTTTTAATTAAACTATACAAAAAAAGGTATTTATTATTTTCGGGAATAAGAGACTCAAAATTATTAAGGCTCTATAATTTTTTGTCTTTCATAGAGGCAGTAAAGTTAATACTGATAGTAGAAAATCTTATTTTAAAAAATAATATCAGAGTAAATAATATTATATCAATAATGGAAATGCAATTCTATGAGAATGCATTGATACAGTATTTTAGAAAAAAAAATTGTAAAACTTATGCATGGCACCATGGATTTTACAGATTTAATAATAAACCAATAAGTGACGTGAATGTAGCACCAATAAATTGGCTTGCGGGTGTATGCAAATTTGCACTTGTCTGGGGAGAAGCCCAGGCTAATTTTGTAAAAAAGTATACTAATCAACATCCTATAATAGTTGGGAAGCCAAGAAAAAAATTCTTCAATTTATTAAATCAAGATAAAAAGTATTCTTACCTAGTGCTTCTGGAAAGTAGACTTAGAAGAAAAGAAAATATTAAACTATTGAAAGATGTTAATGATATTTCAAAATCAATAGCGTATGTAAAACATCCAGATGATAATTATAACTATCCTTATGGATTTTCAGTGTCTCATGGAGAGATTGAAAGTAATTATGTCGTAGGTATTGATACATCCACACTAATAGATTATGGTTTTGAAGGCTCCAATATTATAATTTCGAAGTCCTCTAAAATTCTTGAAGTTATGACCAAAAACGAAAAAGAAAAGTTAAGCGTGTCATCTATAAATAATATGGTTTATATTCCTTATAATAATAAGGGAAAAAAATTATGGAATTATTATGTCTCCAAATACCTTAATTTTTCAACCTTAAATTTAGAGGAATTAGCATAAAAAATATGAAGCTCGTAATATTGGCAGGAGGACTTGGAACAAGGCTTTCAGAGGAAACCAGCTCTATTCCAAAACCAATGGTTGAAATAGGTGGTAAGCCAATTCTTTGGCATATCATGAAGATGTATTCTAGTTATGGTATAAACGAATTTATAATTTGCTGTGGTTATAAAGCTGACTCAATAAAAGAATATTTTGCAAATTATGAAATAAATAATTCAGATACTACTTTTGACTTAAAAAATAAAAAAATCACATTTCATACTGAGGTTAGAGAACCATGGACTGTTACACTTGTTGATACAGGCCTTAAAACGATGACAGGGGGAAGAATAAAACGTATTAAAAAGTATGTTGAGAATGATAATTTATTTTGTATGACTTATGGCGATGGACTCAGTGATGTAAACATAAAGAATTTAATTGATTTTCATTCTAATCATAATGCTCTAGCTACTGTAACATGTGTACCATCCCCAGCCCGTTTTGGTGCCATTGAAAGAGAAGGAACGAATGTTACAAAATTTTCTGAAAAATCTTCAATAAACCAAAGTTACATCAATGGTGGATTTTTTGTATTATCTCCAAAGGTAATTGAACTAATTGATGGAGATGACACAATTTGGGAAGAGGTGCCAATAAATAGATTAGTAAGTCATAAACAATTAAAAGCTTTTGAGCACTCTGGTTTCTGGCAGCCAATGGATACATTAAGGGAGAAAATATTACTTCAAGATTTATGGGATAAAGACCAGGCCCCTTGGAAGATATGGTAAATAATAAAAATTTTTTAAGCTTCTGGAAAAATAAAAGAGTATTGATTACAGGTCATACTGGCTTCAAAGGTTCTTGGTTAAGCATATACTTAAAAAGTCTTGGCGCAAAAGTATATGGAATAAGTCTTAAACCTGAAGATGACCCTAACTTATACAAATTAGCCAGCCTCAACAAAAAAATAATAAGTTATTATATAGATATTAGAGATTACAAAAGAGTTTCATCTAAAATTTCGGAGATAAATCCTCAAATAGTGTTTCATCTAGCCGCTCAGTCTCTTGTCTCTGAAAGTTATGCAAATTCACGTAAAACACACGAAACCAATATTTTAGGGACTGTAAATATTCTTGAAAGTTTAAAGTCTTATAGAAAATGTAAAAGTGTGATTATTGTAACCACTGATAAAGTTTACAAAAAAAGTAATAAATACATGCAAGAAGATGACAAATTGGGTGGACATGATCCATATAGCGGTAGTAAGGCTGCAGTGGAAATAGTTACAGAGTCTTATGATAAATCCTTTTTTCAACATAGCAATACAAGTATATCTACAGTTAGAGCAGGAAATGTTATTGGAGGTGGAGACTGGAACAGAAATAGGATTATTCCAGACGCAATTAGAGCCTGGAGCAACGAAAAGACCCTAATTATTAGAAATCCAAATCATGTGCGACCTTGGCAGCATGTGTTAGAATCATTAACAGGCTATATTAAGTTAGCTTATATTACTTATGATCGAAAGAGTATTAAAGGCTCATATAATTTTGGCCCTAATCCAGATGATGAAAAAAAAGTAATTGATTTAGTTAAATTTTCATCAAAAATTTTTGGTAATGCAAAATTTAAATTAACTAAAAGAAAGAACGAATTTGTAGAAACTGAAATCTTAAGACTAAATAATGTAAAAGCAAAAAAACTTCTTAAGCATAAACCAATTTGGAATACTGATAAGGCAATAAACAAAACAATACTATGGTACAAAAATTATTATTTAGGAGGAAATGCTTTTGAATTATGCATGGCTGATATTAAAGATTATATATCAAAATATAAAATATGACTAATTTTGAATTAATTGAAGAGTCTTTGAATGGCATAAAAGTTTTTGTACGAAAAAAATTTGAAGATAAAAGAGGCAAATTTTCAAAGTTATTGTGTTCTCAGGAACTAAAAGAATATATCAATATTCAAAATCTTGCTCAAATTAATTATTCATATAACAGTAGTACGGGCACTGTGAGAGGGATGCATTATCAAGCTAAGCCTTATGCCGAAACTAAGCTTGTGACGTGTATTCAGGGATCAGTTTATGACGTATCTGTTGACCTAAGAAAAGACTCACCAACTTTTTGTAAATATTTTGGTATAGAATTATCAGAGAAAAATAATTTGTCGGTGTTAATTCCAAAAGGATTTGCACACGGCTTTCAATCAATTCAAAGTGACTCAATTTTAATATATGCTCACGATGAAAATTTTATAGAGTCACATAATCGAATTATAAATCCGAGTGATGCCAAGATAAATATTCATTGGCCATTACAAATATCAAATATTTCTGAAAAGGATAATAATGCACCTTTTATAAATGATCAATTCACTGGAATTAAATTATGAAATGTCGGCACTGTAATAATTTACTTACAAATGAAGTCATTGATCTCGGCTATCATGGCCCATCAAATGCATTATTAGAAAATATTGACAATAACGATAATGAAAAAGAATATTCACTTAAGGTATATGTTTGCGAAAAGTGTTGGTTAGTTCAAACAATTGATTTAGTTGATGAAAAAAAACTATTTGATACTAATTATGTTTATTTTAGTGCTTACTCATCAAGTTGGTTAATTCATTGTAAAAATTATGTTGCGATGATTGTTAAAAAGCTAGGCTTGTCAAAAAAAAGCTTGGTTTACGAAGTCGCTTCTAATGATGGTTATCTTCTAAAAAATTTTCTTGATTATGACATTCCATGTATTGGAGTTGAACCAACATCAAGCACAGCAAAAATTGCAAGACAAATGGGAGTAAAAACTATTGAAAAATTTTTTGGTAAAGCAAGTTCAAATGATTTAATACAAGCTTATGGAAAAGGTGATTTAGTTATTGCTAATAATGTATTAGCTCATGTGCCAGATATCAATGATTTCCTAAATGGTTTTGAGTTAATTTTAAAAGACGATGGTATTGCTACCTTTGAATTTCCACATTTATTAAAATTATTAAAATTCAATCAATTTGATACTATTTATCACGAACACTTTTCATACTTATCTTTGATATCGTTAAGAACTATTTTTGAATTTAATGGTTTACATATTTTCCAAGTAGAAGAAATACCGACCCACGGCGGTAGTCTTCGTATATATGCTCAAAGAAAAGAGAGTGGCAATCTTCCTGAGGATATTTCGGTGTCTAATGTACTAGAAAAAGAAAAAGTTTATGGATTAGAAAACATTCCTACATATAAAAGCCTGCAAAGTAATGCAAAAAACATTGTAAATGATTTTTATAACTTTATAAAAAAAACAGAAATGGAAAATAAAAAAATTGGATTCTATGGAGCTGCTGCAAAAGGAAATACATTTATAAATTATGCTAAATTAGACGAACAACATATAAGATATATTGTAGATTTGAACCCTAACAAGATTGGTAAATATACTCCTTCATCAAATATTCCAATAGTTAACATAGAAGTATTATCTGAAGACAAACCTGATTATATTATAATTTTACCCTGGAATTTAAAGACAGAAATAATTTCTCAACTAAGAGATATTTGTGATTGGAATCCTACTTATGTTTGTCTGATCCCAAATTATCAAGAATATAAATGAATTATTTGTTGTCGCAAAGAAAGATTGCAGAATTAAGCTATTATCCGACCATTGTATTCTTCTTTTGTCTAATTTTTGACCCAAATGAAGCATGGCTCGGTTTGAAAACTGAATTATTTATAATTTTACTATTAATAGTTTTATTGAATATAACTTTTTTTAAAAATTCTTTTCCTAAAAATATGTATGCGTTCGTTTTTTTATTTATTTTAATTCCATTTATATCTATCTTGCTAAATTTATTTTTAAGAAATAATGTACCTATAGGTTATTTAGTTCTCATTAAAGGTTATTTATTTATATTGTTTATATTTATTCTTAGTATGAATAACCGAGATTATATAAAAGATTTTGCTTTTCTTCTGAATGTGTTGTCAATAATAGTCTGTTTCATTGGTATCATTGTTCTTTTTCAACCTTCAACATTTTTCCCTATTAGATCTTTCTTTGAAGCTATTAAATTTGGAGACTTTGGTATACGAAATTTTTCAGGTAACAGTATATTAAGTTTTTCAATTTATACACTGCCTCTCTTAACGTTAGCAATTTCTTATAATTATTATATTTATAAAAAATCAAACTATTTTTTTTATAAAATGATTTCAATTGTTTTAATTTCATCAAACTGCGCTGCTTTATTTTTAAGTGGTTCAAGAGCAAATATTATAGGGTGTGTATTTTTATTATCGATCCTTATTTTAATGTTTGAAAATAAGCGAATAAAATTGACATTCATTTCTTTTGTATCTCTATTTGTTATTATTTTTCTGGGTGACATTTATTACCTAGTAGCAAACTCATTAAGTTTTAGTGAACCATCAAATGCTATCAAATTAGCTTCAATGCTAGATTATAAGGATATTTTTTCTGATCCAACAGTCTTTTTATTTGGCCAGGGACTAGGTAGTGCAGCTGAATGGAATTTTAGAGGGCTTACATACTTAGACCAGTCTTTCATTACAGAACTAACCTACTTTGAAATTTTTAGATTCTTTGGAATATTTTTTGGCTTAGTGATTATTTATTTAATGTTATATCCTATTTTATTAGTAAAAAAAATTACTAACAATGAGTATAAAAAATATTATTTAATACTTCTTTGTGGATATACTATTTTTTTATTTCAATCTTTCTTTAATCCTATTTATTTTAATTCAATTGGTATTTCATTTTTAGCTTTAATGATTTCTACAAATTATTATTTATCAAAAAAAATTCAATGAAAGTCGGTTTACTATATTTATCCAGGAAGGAAGATAATGGACTTATAAATCTTTCACGATTTTATAAAATGTATTTTCAATTTAATCCTGGTATTGTTCATGATCTAATATTTGTTTTTAAAGGTTATAATAAAAATGATTGTGAAAAAATTGATAAAATTCTATCCAATACTCCTTGTAATAAGATATTTTTAGATGATAATTATTTTGATTTAGGTTCTTATTTTATTGCCTCGAAGAAGATTAATAATGAATATATATTTCTTTTAAACACCTATAGTTCTTTTGATAATCAGAACTGGCTCAAAATAATATATGATCAGCTTATTGAAAATAAAGTTATTGCCATAGGAGCTACAGGTTCTTTTGAGACGATTGCTTTTAAAGTACCTTATTATAACGGGTTGATTTTTTTTTTAATGAAATGTTTTTATAGATTAATTTTTAGATTAAAAAATAATTTCTATTTTAAACGTTTTCCTAATCCACATTTAAGAACTAACGGCCTTTTAATTAATAGAGAACTATTCATTAATTATATTAATACTGTAGGAATACCAAAATCAAAATACGACTCCTTAAAGATTGAGTCTGGTACAAATTCTCTAACGAATTATATTATTAAAAATCAACATCAAATTTTTATTGTAGGAAAAAACGGTAAATCGTACCCACCAGAAATGTGGAAAGATAGCGGAACTTTTTGTTCTTATTCTCAAAATAATTTAATTATTAAAGATAATCAGACAGAAAAATATGCAAGAGCAAACGATCTATTGAAGAAAAGCATTGAATTTGATGTGTGGATGAACTAAGAGTGGGCAACGTTTATGAGCTATCAAATTTGCAAATCTTGTATCATGGACACTACCGATCCATCTATTACATTTGATACAAATGGAGTTTGTAAATATTGTAATAATTTTAAATTCAATCTTTCTCCAAATTGGTTCCCGAATGAAGAAGGCATTAAGAAAATAATGCCGACGATAGATAAAATTAAAAATGAAGGAAAAAATAAAGATCACGACTGTATTATTGGTATTAGTGGTGGTCTTGATAGTTCTTACGCTACATATGTTGCTAAAGAGAAATTTGGTTTAAGACCTTTAGTATTCCATTGTGACACGGGATGGAATTCAGATTTAGGAGTCAGCAATATTCAAAAAATTATCGACAGCTTAGGTTTAGATCTTGTCACTGATGTGGTTGATTGGGAACAGATGAAAGATTTACAAAGATCTTTTTTCAAATCTCAAGTGCCGTTTACTGATATGGCTCAAGATGCAATATTATTTTCCTCAATGTATAAATTTGCAGTAAATAATAATTTTAAATATGTAATAACAGGAGGAAATAATTCCACAGAATGTGTTCGAGAATGCATTGATTGGACATATTTTTCTACTGATATGAAACATTTAAAAGATGTTCATAAGAAAAATGGAGGTGGAAAGTTAGATAAATTGCCGCTGTGTGATATCTTTACATATAAATTTTATTATCGTTTCATTAAAGGAATGAGAGTTGTAAAAATCCTCGATAACTATCCTTTTATAAAAAAGGATGCAATTAACGAACTAAATTCAAAGTTTGGATGGCAACCATATCAACAAAAACATTATGAATCTCGTTTTACAAGATTTTATGAGTCTTATTGGACTCCAAGAAAGTTTGGGTTTGACAAACGTAGAGCCTATTTTTCAAGTCTTATTCTTACAAAACAGATGGAAAGAGATGAGGCATTAAATAAAATTGAAATACCTGAGCTTGACAATGAAACTCTTGAAAGAGAGTTTGAATTTGTTGCAAAAAAATTAGACTGGACAAAAGATGAATTCAAAAAAATTTTTGAGAGTCAAAATAGATCATTTAGAGATTATAAAAATAATTTTTTCTTAATTAAGTTAGGAGCACAAGTAGCCAATATACTTAAAATTGATAATAGA
>MDTG01083167.1_pt1 | contig 14911 bp, 12 predicted proteins | sample 811421 | NCBI WGS metagenome assembly MDTG01 (sample SAMN05326645, study PRJNA326480) | marine metagenome | isolation source: seawater | place: Pacific Ocean: South East | collected 2011
CAGCAGTTCATCGTGGCTATAGCGATCTTCGTCGCAATCGTTCCCGAGGGGTTGCCCATTATTCTGGTCATCACCTTGTCCTTGGGTATGCGAAACATGGCCAGACACAAGGCCATTATTCGACGCATGAAGGCTGTGGAAACGCTCGGGTCAACAACGGTCATCTGTTCCGATAAAACGGGTACCTTGACCAAAAACCAAATGACGGTGCGGCAAATTCAAACCCTCACCGATGACTACTCAGTGACCGGGGAAGGATTCCAGCCCCGCGGTCAACTGGTTCGCAACGGAGCCGAGCTCTCCGATGCTGACCTTCAGGATCGTCAATCCGACCTTGGGTTTAGGATTCTTGGCGCATGTTTGTCGCTTTGCCACAATTCAAACATCATTCAATCCGAGGGTCTCTGGCAGGCCATTGGCGACCCAACAGACTCGGCGTGCGCAGTGGCGGGGTGGAAAATAAACGGTGACGTGAAGAAATTCTCCCACCGCCATCCTCGGTTGAACGAGTTTTTCTTTGATTCAGTTCGAAAACGGATGAGCGTCGTTCATGAATACGAGGGTGAGCGCTGGGTCTTCTCCAAAGGCAGTTCTGGCGGATACGCAGACTTGGCCACTTCGAAAATTCTCAACAACGACATCGTCCCTCTCACCGATGCTGATCGTCAGCAAATCGCTGATCTCAATCACGAGATGGGTTCACAAGCCATGCGAGTGATTGCGCTGTTTGCACGCAAGGTCAACGATGGAGAGGACATTGAGGACATCGCACGGGTCGAGTCCAACCTCGTTTTCTTGGGCCTCATCGGTATCATGGATCCACCGAGGCCCGAAGTCAAGGCCGCCATCAAAACGTGCCAGCGCGCTGGTATCATGGTGAAGATGATCACCGGCGACCAGCAAATGACCGCAGCGGCCATCGGCAGTGAACTCGACATCAATTCCTCGGCGGCCGAATCGCTTGACGGGACCGACCTCGCAGCGCTAACCGACGAGGAACTTGCAGCGGTGTCCTCGGACGTCGCTATTTACTCGCGCGTTACGCCCGACCAGAAGATGCGAATTGTCTCCTCTCTGCAGGAACAAGGGGAAATCGTCGCCATGACGGGGGACGGGGTGAACGATGCACCCGCCCTTTCGGGTGCCAACATCGGTATCGCCATGGGCATTGCAGGCACGGACGTGGCCAAGGACGCAGCGGACATGGTGCTCCAAGACGACAACTTCGCAAACATTGTGCACGCGGTTGAAGAAGGGAGAAAAATCTACCAGAACATTCGAAACTTCGTTCGCTACCAAGTGTCCACCAACGTTGCGGCTGTGGCCCTCTTGGTGCTCGCCACCGTTCTATTTGGACCTGAAGCCTTGCCGCTCACCGCCACCCAGATTTTGGTCATCAACATCCTGATGGACGGACCCCCGGCCGTGGCGCTCGGTGTCGAGAAAAAACACGGGAACGTCATGGATAGGCCCCCGCGTCCCGTGGATGAAGGCTTACCGAACAGTCGAGATATTTCGCTTATATTCTACTTGGGGGCCGTTATGGTTGTGGGCACATTGTCCGTGTTTTACCTCGCAGGCGGGGGACTTGCCGAGTGCGAATTGCTCCCAAGGGAAACCGCTACGACGGCTTTTGATGTGGATGCTTGCAGACTCGGTGACCAGGGTGAAATTGACAAATGGCAGACCTACGCAGACGGTCATTTCCATCATGCGCAAACCATGACCTTTGCTGTGTTCATCGTCTATCAGTTGTTCAATGTGCTCAATTGTCGTTCCAACGAACAGAGCGTGTTTGAGCTCGGTCTCTTTTCAAACAAAGCCATCAACTACGCCCTGCTGATATCTGCGGGATTGCTCCTGTTCTTCGTTCAGTTGGCGGACGTGTCAATACCGATCATCGGTATCCAAGTTGGTTCTCTTTTGTCCACAAACACCTTGACGAACAACGATTGGGTCATCGTTGTCATGGTGGCTTCGAGCGTGTTTATCATCGAAGAATTCAGGAAGTTTATTGTGAAATCTGGATTCCTTTCGGTCAAAAAGCGTTGATGGGCTTAAGCACATCTTCTTGAATGGGACATGCGACGTAGAGCCATGGAGGCCGTGTTGCAACCCACACCATTGGCGGGTGAACACGAGGACTGGCTGCATCGCCTGAGCGCCAACCTGATGGAAACAGACTGGTCAGCGCCCCTCCGTCCGATTGCGGACAAACTTGCCATCAACGCACCGTTGAACCTTGCTGACGGACTGGTCCTGTTCAACCACCCTGACCTTCACGAGGTCGGTGCTTTGGCCAACGCAGTCCGTGAGGCTCGATTCGGTCGTCAAGCGTTCTTCAACTCAAATGTCCACATCAACCAAACCAACATCTGCGTTCTAGCGTGTCGCTTCTGTGCGTTTAGACGCGGCCCCAAAGCCGGTGATGCATACGCCATGTCGGTGGAGGAGTACATGGAGGATTTGTCCAAGTACGCTCATGCAATTGACGAGGTGCATTCTGTGGGCGGCCTGCATCCTGAGTGGGGCGTTGAACATTACGAGGACCTTTTCCGTCGTGTTTCCAACGAACACCCCCACATTTCCATCAAGGCGCTGACCGCTGTTGAAATCAAGCATTTGGGACAGCGTTCATCCATCAGCACTTACGAAGTTCTGCAGCGCCTTTCCCGTTCAGGTCTCACCTCGCTTCCCGGCGGCGGGGCAGAAATTCTGGACGACGATGTCCGAGCGGTTATCTGCAACGGCAAGGAAAGCTCACAGGAATACATCCAAATTCATCGAGAGGCGCACAAGGCGGGTTTGCCGTCAAACTGCACCATGCTTTTCGGTACGATTGAAACGCTCGAGCAACGACTCCAACACATGATTTCCCTCCGCTCTCTCAACAACGAAACTCGCGGTTTCCAATGTTTTGTCCCCTACCCGTTCTTGCCCGATGACACTCGCCTACCGCAGGCACAACTCGCAACCGGTACAGAAGTTCTACGGACGATTGCTGTGTCCAGGCTGATGCTGAACAACATCCCTCACATCAAGGCCTACCGAATGAACATCGGCGATCACCTCGCAGAATTGGGCCTTCAATACGGTGCGGACGACATTGACGGCACCGTGCAGAAGGAATCCATCATGCACCTCGCTGGTTCCACGGCTCCCCTGAATCACGACCGGGCTAAGCTTGCACGCCTCATCAACGATGCTGGATGCACGCCCGTTCAGCGGAACACCACCTACACTGCGTTCGAACCGTACACGCCGCCACCCGTCCAAGAACGTCGCTCGTTGCCAATGGCCACGCTCTAAGGTGATCACGTGGCCGAGACATGGGTGAAGACACTCGGTCGGGTGGCGTTCATCAACTGCGACCCTTTGTACCACCAACTCTCTGACGAGTGGAACGTCCTCGCAGCACCCCCGTCGTGGTTGACGGGACACGTGCTTCGACGAGATTGCATCCTTGCCCCAATACCCGCTGCAGATTACGCCAAACACGCCGACGAGTTGGTGTTGCTGCCTGAGATTGGTATCGGTAGTCAGGGCGAGGTGGGCAGCGTTCTTTTGTTCGGAGCTGTTCCTTTGGACGTCATGAACACCATCGCACTGCCCAGCGATTCCGCCACCTCGGTGGCTCTGCTCAAACATCTCATCTCCAAGAAAGGTCGAGCCATGGAATACATCGCCACCGGCCCGGATTACGAGTCCATGATGGCCATCGCGGACGGAGCTTTACTCATCGGTGACCGTGCATTGGAGGCTGCGAAGGAATTTCCAGAGATGGTTCAAATGGACCTTGGGACGGCATGGATGGAGGAAGAAGACCTGCCGATGATTTTTGGCGTGTTCGTGGCTCGCAAAGACACCCCACTGCCAACGCTCAAGGCTGCGCATGCTTCGTTGGTTCGCAATCTTGAACGGTTTGAATCCGATGACCGAAAGCGACAAGCTGTCATTGAGTGGTCGATGAAAAAATCCGGTCTATCTCATGAACGCCTTGACCAGTATTACGGTGAGGTGTTCAATCGACTCAATCAGCACCACCTCAGTGGTTTGTATCGCTTCCTTCAGCATGCTTGTGGCATGGAATCAGAGCCGCAATTTGCGTGGGACCAGCACAGCGTTGTTTAGAAATATGAACGGATGGTTCTTGAAGGACATGAAGGTGCAAGAACCATGGTGGTAGAACTCCCATTGGACGAAGAAGGAAACAAGGTTGTCCGCATCGGACACAGCCCTGACCCCGACGACGCCTTCATGTTCCACGCCATGACCACGAACGCCTTTCCTACGCCCGGTTACAACTTTGTCCACGAGCTGCAGGACATCGAAACTCTGAATCATCGTGCAATGAATCAGGACCTAGAAGTCTCTGCCGTATCGATTCACGCGTACCCTGACATCGCCGAGCATTATGCACTGATGAATTGCGGTGCCTCGATGGGTGAGGGCTACGGACCAATGATCGTGTGCAAGAAAGGCGTCAGCGAGGACGACGCCAGAAACAACGTCATCGCCGTGCCTGGACTCAAAACCAGCGCCTACCTCGGACTAAAACTGGCTTGGGGCGAATGCGAGGTTGCGGTTGTTCCGTTCGACGAAATCATTCCACGCATTCTCGATGGTACCTACATGAGCGGGCTTATCATTCACGAAGGTCAACTCACGTACGTGGACCACGACCTCGATGTGCTCATCGATCTTGGGAAGTGGTGGAACGGCCGCACGCCCAACTGGCCCATGCCCCTAGGCGGCAACGTCGTTCGACGAGATCTCGGTGAAGAGGTTATGCAGGACATCACCACGTACACAAAAATGAGCATTGAATACGCCCTTAAATCACCCAAAGAGGCCCTTGAGTTTGCGAAGGCCTGGGGTCGAGGCATCGACGACGAAACCAACGAGGAATTTGTCGGGATGTACGTCAACAACCGAACGATTGACTACAAAGAAGACGGACGGGCCGCAATCCGGTTGTTCATCAAGGAAGGGCAACACATCGGCATGATTCGCAACGATTTTGATACGGCCACCATGCGCTTTATTGGAGAACCCTGAGGAACGTCCATGACCGACCGAGGCAACGTTCCCCAAGTGAGCCAATACGGCTCTGTTGACCCTGCTCCACCTTCTCCTGTCTCTGAAATCGACTCACTCGCCGGGCGGCTCTGCGACGAGTCCTTGCCCATGTTCCAGCGCATGCGAGCTGTTTTTTCACTGAGGAACCAACGAAGCGATGAGGCTTGTTTGGCTCTCTGCAGAGGGTTCGAGAGCGAGAGTGCTTTGTTGAGGCACGAAATCGCCTACGTCCTGGGTCAGATGCAAAACACGGTAGCCCTTCCAACGCTCATCGACCGACTGGAAGACGCTTCTGAACACGTGATGGTCAGACACGAAGCTGCCGAAGCCATGGGAGCCATCGGTGATCGATCCGTCATACCGACGCTCGAGCGCTTCAGCACCGACCCCCTCCCCGAAGTTGCTGAATCGTGCGTCGTTGCGCTCGACCTTTTGGCTTGGGTGAACAATGCGGAGTTTGAGGAAACCGAATACTAGACTCCCCTCAAGTTCAAAGACTGAACCGCTTACCGGTGAGCAGGAAGGACACACATGCCCCACGACCACATCCAACTTGCACAAGCACCCAACGGAGAATTGGGTCCCCGCTGCCACGTGTGCGGTGTTCGCTTGACGTTTGGTAATGCGATGGTGGTCAACAAACACTACATGTGCTGGACCCATTATGTTGAGGCCACCGGAGCGGACACAGCCACCGACGTTTCAGACGCTGATGAACGCTTCTGGATGAAGCAGGAATAACACGGCTTTCTTCAAGAACCCTCATCGGTTCGTCCACAACGAGGGACGAGCATGTCAAGCGGGTGGGCGAGATTTGCGCATCGGTTCGGCCAATACTATCAGCACGCGTCGCTGTGGTCTCCACCACGTGTAAAAACCAGAGAGTGGATGTTCATTCCCTTTGGCGGCGCACCGCCGCTTCGCCACAAATCCTTTTCCAACGTCAATCAGGTTCAATCCTTCCTTTCTCAGCGGGCGATGCACTCGTGCTTTTACTCCACTGCCTACTGGCGTCGGCCGTTTGAATTAAAGATGGCTGACAAGCTCTGGCAAGGCGCAGATTTGATTTTTGATTTGGACGGCGACCACCTTCCCGGTGTGACCGATCGGGATTTTCCCGGTATGTTGGAGGTCATTCAGGAACAGGCATGGTCGCTTTGGAACGATTTTCTTGAACCTGAGTTTGGGTTCTCTGAAGAACATCTTCAAGTCACGTTTTCTGGGCATCGAGGTTTTCATCTTCACTACCGCGACCCAAATCTCTTCCACCTGGACTCTGAGGCACGCAGAGAACTTGTGTCGCACATTCGAGGCGAAGGGGTCGATGTTCAGGGAGGTCTGGCCCGCTATCACGATGCCACAGCAAAGGGTTGGACAGAACGGATTCGAAAAGGCATGGACGACATGATCGAAACGCTTCAGTCCATTCACCGTGGTGAAGAAGGTAGCAACGCTGAGTTACGTAGATTGGAAATCGCCCTTAAGTCCCTCCAAGACCGAGAAGGAAACACTTCCCAGCGTTCGTCTTCAGCCATTAAACGCTTGGCCGAATTGATGGTTCACGACCAACGCGTCAGCCGGCTTAAGGAGGGTAAATTCGAGTTGCTAGGAAACTACCAAACGCTCTTTCTCAATTTACTCAAGGCCGACGCTTCGGTGGTTCTTGGATCAGCTGGCGAGACCGATGAGGTTGTGACCATTGACGTTCGTCGACAAATCCGATGGCCAACCTCGCTGCACGGCAAGTCCGGTATGCGTGTCAGCGAATTTCCCCTGGCGCGACTGGACCCTGACTCGAGCAACGCCTACAACCCGCTCCATGAGGCGTACGTGCTCGGTTTGGACGATCGCATTGAAGTTGAATGGACCGTTGACGACGCGGTTGCTCAGTTTGGCGACAAACGATTGGAAAGCGAGACTGGAAAACGTTTCTTCACCCACGAGTCGGGTGCCACATTCCTCGTTCTGAAGGGGTGGGCATCGCTTGTTTGACGCCAAACGAACGGGCTTCAGAACGAAGGTTTCCGAGGTACAGGGTGCGGTAAGGTTCAAGGCTGGTTTCCCATCCCTTGGCACGAGGTGAGTCCAGTGGGTCTGCGCAGAGGGAAAAAATCCAAGAAATCGGATGCACCTTTACCCACACCAGATTTACCCCCGCCGGCCGGACTTCCTGCACCGTTGCCCATGCCCACCGGCGGTCTACCAATGCCTCCTCTACCGGGCGCACCGACACCGGGAGAACTGCCCCCACCTGCTCCGTTGCCCACTCCCGCCCCTGCGCCAGTCGCGGTTGCTCCAGCAGAACCGACTCCACTCCCACCAGCACCCGTGCCGGTCAACGACCCCACAACAACGCTTTCCGGAATCGCCGCAGAAAAGGGATACAGCGAGTTGTGGGCCAAGCGCTCAGAAAAGCCACTGCAGCAAATTTACGGACACATCGACCGAATCAGCAACAAAGAGGCTGGTTCACTGCTGGATCGATACGCTGACCGATTTGGTCACTCGTTGGATCGTGAAATCATCGTCATGCGCAAGGCCGCCGTGGAGGAGAAAGTGGCCGAAATTCGTGATGCACCTGTCGTGGAGCTTCTCGATGAGGAACCTCTGGAGCCGGCGAGCGAACTTCAACAGGTCGAGGACGAACTCCGAGCCCTCAAGCCACTGTACCAAGAAGCAAAGTCTCTGGGCGACAAAGAAACCTTGGCGGAACTGACACCCACTCTCCAAGCACTGATGGCTCGACGAAAAGCTCTGAAAGCCGGTGATGCTCCTGCTGAAGAAGCCACCGTTGCTGAAGAGCATGAGGAAGACGAAGACGACGAACTGTGGGTTCAATTTGTGCAGATTGTGGACGACCTTCTTGGAGACCACCTGCCCGCTGAAATCGTTGAAGCGTTTGTCAGCAGCCCAGACTTCGACGTTTACCGTTCGGTCAACGAAGCTCCGACGGAGACCGACGATGAGACTCGGAGTGATTTCTACAACATGGTCGATGACCAACTTGGGAACATGTCTTCGGACGCCATTTCCGCCTTCGTCAATTCTGACGAGTTTGAAATCTACCGCTACATCGGTGAACGCTACAAGGACGAGTGAACGACATGGGACTACTGGACAAGGCCGCAGCCTCCGACAACGAAGATCCAAAGCCGAAGGCCAAGGCGAAAAGGAAGGCCGCAACCAAAGCCAAGCCTGCGAAAGCAGTGAAGGCAAAACCAACCAAAGCAGAACGTCCGGCAAAGGTCAAGAAGGCAAGGGCGCCTCGCGCCCGGCCCATGGAACTCTCCGACGAATATGAGCTGGCTTCAAAGATGAACCGCCGCATTTCATCCCTCGTCAATTTCATCATCAATTTCGGTGTATTGTTCGCTGCGTTGTTCATCGCATCCGCAGACACAGGTGTCATAACGACCATTTTGTTTGCAACCAGCGGAGCCATCATCATTCTGAATGCGATTTTCATTCCAATGCGTTTCTCCCGAAATTTGGGACAGTTTGTTTCACGGACCAAATACGTGCGTGGAGACGGTACAAATCCATTGTTCCTGCACGGGATCATGGCCAACACCGCTGGTCTCTTGGCGTTGATCGGCCTGATTTTTGTTGCCACACAATTCCAAAAATTATCTGAGGCCGACAACACGGGCGCCATCATTTTCTTTTCCCTGGGTACCATTTTCATCATCATGTGGTTCGTTGACCGATACCTGCGAAGTGGCAGTGCAATGGGCCAAGGGCTGTACGATCTGGCGTTTCGAGCGTACCTAGTGAAGTACGTTCCCACAGAAGAGGAAAAGGCGACCGGCATCTGGTCCCGCCTCGAGAACATGGGCAACTTTGGCGATCAACTCATCAAGCGTCAGGAAGATCGAAAAGCCAAGCGGGACATCAAAAAGGCGGAAAGCGAAGCAGCTGCGGAACTCGAAGCCGCAGCGGAACAAGAAGCCGCTGAGGACGAGGCTGCTTCAGATGACGACTGACGACAACGTCCCCTGAGCGTGGGCAACGGTATGTTGGTTTGGGCACGAACACACAACCACGTTCTCCCCACGGTGGTGGGATTGGTAGGTTTGGTTGCTACGGTTTGTTTTTGGCAACTTCACTTCGTTGCAGGCCTCCTCGCAATGACCGTCAGTGGATTCACGCTGTACGTGGAAATCGTCACACAGCTTTCGTTTCGCGCACCGCCTAGGCGTAAGCCGGTGCTCAACAAGCCCGGTTGGGAGATTCATAGGCTCTCAGTTGACGGCTGCACGGTTCAACACTATGTTTGGATGGGGAAGCCATCCAATCCGGTGGCGCTGTTGCTCCACGGGTGGACGTCCGGGGCCGTCCGTATGGACGGCCGAGCTGCTTCGTTTGTCGAACGAGGTTGGACCGTTGTGCTGGTCGATTTACCCGGCCACGGAGCATCGGATAGCCTAACGAAATGGAGCGCAGAGCAGTGCACCACCATCCTCCTTGGCGCTCTCGACCAACTCAGTGAGCGTCTTTCGAACAGATTCAATAACGGTGTGTGGTTTTACGGCCACAGCATCGGTGCGTTCATTGGCCTTCGAATCAGCAAGCGTAGAGGTGAGTCAAACTGGGCCCAGCACCTCCGAGGTTGGGTGTTTGAATCGCCGATGACGGGTTATACGGAGATTCACCACGAAACGTGCAACATGTTGAGAATACCCAGCGTGCTGAGGCCGCTTGTTTTGTCAAAGACTCTCCGGCACTTCAACGCGCTGAACGCTAAGGCCGGGACCATTAAGGATCTCTCGGAGGCCGATATGCCACGTTGGGGTGTCCCCCACGAACCAGTTTTACTCGTTCAAGCCGATCCAGATGAGCGTTTGGGGCCGTCTCACCACATGCGCCTCATTTCGAGCATGAACAACGATGACGGAATGAATCTCTTGACCGTGCACATGCTTCCCGATTTGCGGCACACCGGTGGATATCTCAACGCACCAAGGAGAGAGAAGGTCGACGATTGGTTGGACGAGCAGCTCGCTCACTCATCTTCGATCTGAGCCGCTTGTACACGCGCCAATTCTCGCATGTCTTCAACCTCGTCGAGTTCGTCCACGATTTCCTTGCCGAGCAACGTTTCCATAACGTCTTCCATGGTGAGAATACCGGACGTTCCCCCGAATTCATCTTTGACCAAGGCAAATTGCTGACGGTTGCTGAGAAACACATCCAACGCTTGTTCAATGGTTGAACCCTGTTCAATTTTTTGAATGGGCTTCATGATGTCTTTAAGCGCAAGATCCCATTCATCACGGCTCGCCGCCATTAGAATTTCCGACCGAATCACCAATCCGCGCACGTTGTCGATGTTGTCTTCGTACACGGGGATTCGTGAGAAGCGGAGAATCGTGTTTTCATCGAGCACTTCCTTGATCGTTTGAGTCATTTCAAAGGCGGACACAACGGTTCTCGGGGTCATTTCATCGCTCACCATCACGTCTCGCAAGCCAAGGAGGTTGTGAATGATCGTCTCCTCAGCCTCTTCCAGTGCACCTTCTATTTCTCCCAAATCCGCCATGGCAGCAACATCGTCTCGGGTGACCATGGCGTTGTTCGAAGAAGGGAGCACGGCTTTGATGAACTGTATGGGCCCAATGAGGAAAAACATGAATCTGGTGAACCAGGTGAGGAGATACGCCGTTGGCGTCGAAAGACGGCGCCAATAGGCTGCACCGAGAGTTTTTGGGATGATTTCAGACAAAAACAACACGGCAAGCGTGAGAACCAGCGAAGCTGCAGTCAAGACCTCTACACCCCATATTTGTTGCACCTGGGAACCAACACCAGCTGCTCCCATGGTGTGGGCAATGGTGTTCAGCGTCAATATGGCGGTCAGCGGACGAACGGAATCGTCGTCTTTCAGATGAGCCCACATATCGGCCGTTCGTTTTCCTTCGTTCTGAAGGATGTTCACGTAGGTTTGTGGTGTCGAGAGCACAACGGCCTCGAGGATGGAACAAACGAAGGACACACCGAGTGCGAGTGTGATGTAGAAAATTAAGAGACCCATGTCCCCTTCGCCGGTGGCGCTGGCAGCAACCACTGCTGCCGCAATTACGTCGTTGGCCATGTTGTCTCGCAGACCCCTGCCCTTCCGGGCATAGTTCACCCGACGAGAGATGGGTTCTTGAAAATGACGCTGCCCCTTGACATCGCCACTTCGGTCGGTTCAGCATGCGTGAACCTCAAGAAGCATAGGCCACCCGCAACAAACGAGTGGGTTGCAGTGAGCGATGAACACGTGTTGATTTGCGTGGCTTGGCCCTATGCAAACGGACCGCTGCATCTCGGACACGTTGCTGGCTGCTACTTGCCGCCCGACATACAGTACCGATTTGAGCGTGCCCTAGGAAATCGGGTGTTGATGGTCTCCGGGTCTGACGAGCACGGCACACCCATCACCGTGACCGCAGAGACACAAGGCATCATGCCTCAGCAAGTCGTTGATGAATACCACGAAATGAACTTCAAGGCGCTGGTTGACCTCGGCTGCAGTTGGGCGCAACCCATCGATGCTCGCGGACCTGAATACGGTGGTGCGTTGTTCAACAGAACAACCGACCCAGAGCACAAGCGAATGGTCCAGGACAACTTCCGTTCGTTGGAATCAGCAGGATTTTTTGAACGGAAGACCACCGAACAATACTACGAAGTTCACGACGGCGGCGGAGGCCGTTTTCTTCCCGATCGCTACGTTGAGGGGACCTGCCCCGCTTGTGGGAGCGATGACGCTCGTGGAGACCAATGCGATGCGTGCGGGGCGACCTATGAAGCGGTTGAATTGAAAAATCCTGTTTCAAAAATGAACCCGTCGGCATCGATTGAAATCCGAGAGACGGACCACCTGTTCTATCGGTTAGATCTCTTCCAAGAAGCGCTTGAACTGCACGCTGGTGCCCAACAAGGTGTGTGGAAATCCAACGTCAGGGCGATGACCAAGCAGTGGCTCGACATGGGTCTGCGTCCGAGGGCAGTTACCCGAGATCTTGATTGGGGCATCCCCGTTCCCATGGACGGCGAGGCTTGGGAGGGAAAATGCGTGTACGTGTGGTTTGAAGCTGTTCAAGGTTATTCGACATGTGCTCGTATTTGGGCTGCTCGTAATACGTCAGAACTGCCGGATGGCGCAGACATGTGGAAGCGGTGGTGGACGGTGGAGCAGGACGGCACGGTTCCACGACATCTTTACTTCCTTGGCAAGGACAACATACCATTCCACACCGTCATTTGGCCAGCCCTCATTTTGGGATTGAACCACGTCGCCAAAGGATTGACAACCGACGACAAGATCATGCTCCCGGGACCGGGTGAATTTGCGTTGGAAACCAATGTTCCCGCCATGGAGTACCTGATGTTGGCCGGCGGTCAATTCTCCAAATCGCGCAAACACGCCATTTGGCTTCCAGCCTTTCTTGAGCGATACCCGGCAGACACGCTTCGCTACTACCTCAGCGCTCAAATGCCCGAGGAGAAGGACTCTGATTTCACATGGGGTGAATTTGTTGCCAAGGTCAACAACGTTTTGAACGCGAATTACGGAAATTTCGTACACCGAGTGTTGACCCTCGGGGCTCGCTTGCCGCACGAAGCAAACCGTTCCCCGTTTGTTGGCCACGATGGCCATGCCTCCTGTATTGAACATAAAACGGCAGTTGAGAAGGCGTTTGATGACATCACCAACGCTCTGAAAAGTAACCGGTACAAAGACGCGCTCAACATCATCATGAGTGTCTCTCAAATGGGCAACCAGATTCTACAGACGGCTGCGCCATGGAAGCACCTGAATGAACCCCAAGAAGGCCATGAAGCAAGTCTGGGTCAGTTGGCGTTTTGCTGGCGGATTGCGAGATTCCTCAGCATAACAACGCAACCGTTCATGCCCAACAGCGCACAACAACTCTGGTTCAATCTTGGTAATGAGTCAAGAGTTTCCGAGTGTCTGTGGTCATCGGCAATCGATTGGAATGCACCCCTTACGTGGCGGGAAGATCTCCCAAAACCGCTCTTTGACCGATTGGATTTGGAGGAAATCCTTGCGGCAGAACAGGGCCTGGTTGAGGACACACCGGAGACACCGAACGTTCACGGCGTCAAAGGTGGAAAGAAAAAACATGGAGGAAATAAGATGAAAGAAGAACCTGAAGGTATTGCGTATCTCGATTTTGAGACGTTTATGGAAGTGAATCTCAGAGTGGGAAGAATCAGATCGGTTGATGACCACCCGAACGCCGACAAGCTCTATGTTGTTGATTTGGACGATGGAACCGAGGCCGGCCGAACCATTTGTGCTGGATTAAAGGAGCATTATGCACCGGAGGAAATGGAAGGGAAATTGGTTGTCTTTGTTGAAAACCTCAAACCTCGTCCGCTGCGAGGCATCACGTCTGAAGGGATGATGCTGGCAGCCGACGACGGCAACGGTGGTGTTGTGCTCGTCACGCTCGATGGAGACATTGCTCCGGGAAGCCAGGTGCGTTGATCACCCGAGCATTCGTTCTCGGACGGCGTCCATCACGTTTCGAGATTGTGCTCGTATTCGCTCTTTGAGTTCCGGCAGTCGGTCTCTGAAATCCCGACCCATGTCCGACGGCAGCGAGTCAAGATTGATCTCAACGTTGAACACCGCCCCTTTGGCCGCGGCACTCGCCAAAAGACCAGCAACACCCACGTCTGAGGCAGCGTTGGCGTTGCCGTTTCGTGCGAGCTCGGGTAATAATTCGAGCAATTCAAGGCCGAGCTCAGCCGTTTCAAAGGGCACGGCTGCCGCCATCAACGTAGCGGCTCGAATAGCCGAACGCCTGAGATCTTTCTCCTCTTGGGTCTCTTTTGGCAATCCAAAGCCTTCCATCACACGGTCGAACGCATCGCTGTCATCGTCCGCAAGGACGTTGGCTCGATTCATCATTGGCACAGAAAGCGATTGAACTTCCCGGGCTACGGCCCATCCTTCGGACCACCTGTCGTTTCCGAGCGTCAATTTCGACACCATGACGGAGAGCGCAGCAGCTTGCGCCAATGCCAGGGCTGAGGCTGTGCCTCCACCTGGCGTCGGCGTTGAGGACGCAAGTGCGGCCTGAAACTCGTCCATACTCATGTTCGACCAACTCACGGTTTCACCTCCGAATTGAGAGCCCATTCGATGATGTGTTCGTGAGGATCAAATCGATGATGGTGATTCAGCCCTAAACCGTCCATGGCTGCTGTGACCAATGTGCGATCGTCGGAGGCCTCTGGATCAAAGAACAAGCCCGCATCCAACATCGCTTGCAAGGGAACAAGGCCCACCACCTCACTCCCACAGAGCGAGACATCGTGGTCTGCGGCGAGAGATTCGCATGTCTTGAACGCCACATGCAGCGGGCATGCATCAACATCCAATAAATTCATTGAAACTTGAGAGATTCCTAATTCATCCACCGGCACCCCCATGCCCTGCACGCTGGTCAGCATACCACGACTTCGAACCTTCCCGCCACCGTCGGATTTGAGGAGTCGCCCGCTGCTGCGTACGATTGAGCCTATTTTCTTGGAAACCTTTGCTCCACGCTCATCCACGTTCACGTTGTAGGCCACGAGGATAGGGCGGGCACCGACCGTTATGCCACCTGATTTGGCCACCGTCTCTGTCCATTCGGTTGCCCCGAGGTCCGGCATACGCGTGTGGTCGGTGTGAATTGTATCTCCACCTGACAGGCGGGCTTGGAATTGTTCGTATTCACCCTTTCGCAGGTGTGAAAGCACGGTACGCTCAGGCCGCGATGCGGCGGCACCGTAGAGGAACAAAGGAACGTCATGGTGCTGGGAGACGATG
>MDTG01260773.1_pt1 | contig 14911 bp, 14 predicted proteins | sample 811421 | NCBI WGS metagenome assembly MDTG01 (sample SAMN05326645, study PRJNA326480) | marine metagenome | isolation source: seawater | place: Pacific Ocean: South East | collected 2011
ACAAAAAGCTCACAAAGCTTCATACCCTCCAGGTAATGCAAAAGAAGATTGGCAAATAATTAATGATCTTGCGGAACATATGAACAATCGTAAACTTTTTAATGATAAAGAGGAATTAGAAAGCAGTATGTTTAACTATTTGAAATTAAAAGAAGAAAACAATAAACCAAAATTTATTGATAATACAAAAAAAAGTATTTTCCAAAATGAAGATTTAAAAATAAAAATTAAAGATTATTACTTTTCAAATGTTGTTGCACGTTCATCAAAAACAATGCTTGATTGTAATAATTCAAAATTAAATATTAAGCGAACAGGAACAGAAGGTTAGTTAATGGAGTATCTAAATTTTATTTTTCAGGAAATATATAAGATTTTATTTTTGCTTGTGCCTGTTTTGGTTTCAGTGGCAATGATTGTGTGGTTAGATAGAAGAGTTTGGGCTTTTGTTCAAAAAAGACAAGGTCCTAATGTAGTTGGTCCTTTTGGATTGTTACAATCTTTAGCTGATGCTTTAAAATATATATTTAAAGAAATCATTATTCCAGCTAGCTCAAATAAAGTAATTTTTATTCTTGCTCCAATTATAACTATGACTTTAGCATTAATAGCTTGGGCAGTTATACCATTTGGAGAAGATCAAGTTTTAGCAAACATTAATGTTGGAATTTTATATATTTTTGCTGTTTCTTCTTTAGGTGTTTACGGAATTATAATGGGTGGTTGGGCTTCAAACTCTAAATATCCTTTTTTAGGAGCAATAAGATCAGCTGCTCAAATGGTATCATATGAAGTATCTATTGGAATAATAATCATAAATGTTTTGCTTTGTGTCGGATCTTTAAATTTAAATGACATCGTATTAGCTCAGAGAGAAATGTGGTTTATAATTCCTTTATTTCCAATGTTTGTAATATTTTTTATTTCTGCCTTAGCTGAAACAAATAGACCTCCTTTTGACTTACCAGAGGCTGAGGCTGAGTTAGTAGCTGGATATCAAACTGAATATTCCGGAATGATGTATGCAATGTTCTGGTTGGGCGAGTATGCAAATATTTTATTGATGTGTGCTCTAGGGTCAATTTTATTTTTAGGTGGATGGTTATCACCAGTAGAGCTATATCCTTTTAATTTAATACCAGGAGTATTTTGGCTTATTTTTAAGATTTTATTACTATTTATTTTATTTGCTTTAGTAAAAGCTATAGTTCCAAGATATAGATACGATCAATTAATGAGATTAGGCTGGAAAATATTTTTACCTTTATCCTTAATTTATGTAGTACTAACTGCAAGTTACCTATTTTATTTTAATCTTTTACCAGTGAATTAAATGAAAATAACTAGATTTTTAAAAACAGTATTAATGACAGATTTTATCTCTGGATTATTTATAGCTTTAAAAGAACTTTTTAAATCAAAAAAAACTATTAATTATCCTTTTGAAAAAGGAAAAATCAGTCCAAGATATAGAGGGGAACACGCTTTAAGGAGATATCCAAATGGAGAAGAAAGATGTATAGCTTGTAAATTATGTGAAGCTGTTTGTCCTGCGCAAGCGATAACTATTGAATCAACCCAAAGAAGTGATGGAAGTAGAAAAACAACTCGTTATGATATTGATATGATGAAGTGTATTTATTGTGGTTTGTGCGAAGAATCTTGTCCAGTCGATGCAATCGTTCAAGGACCAAATTTTGAATTTTCAACAGAAACAAGAGAAGAACTTTATTATACAAAAGATAAATTATTAGATAATGGTGATAGGTGGGAAAATATTTTAGCTGCAAATATTAAGACAGATAATCCATACAGATAATTTAATGATAGCACATTCAATTTTTTTTTATTTTTTTTCTATCATTGCTATCATTTCAGCTATAATGGTTACTGCTTCAAAAAATACTGTCCATTCAGTTTTTTTTCTTATTTTAGATTTTATTAGTATTTCATGCCTTTTTATCATGATAGGAGCAGAATTTTTAGGTATGATAATGTTAATTGTATATGTGGGTGCAGTAGCAGTTTTATTTTTATTTGTTGTGATGATGCTAAACGTTGCTCAACAAAAAAATCAATGGTTTCTCTCAAAATCTAGTTCAAAACATATACCTTTTGGTTTAATTATTAGTGCAATAATTTTTTTTGAATTAATTATTGTAGTTGGAGGTTGGAAATATAAGCCAGAATTAATAGATACAAATAAATCAATAAACCTAAATGAGCTAAGTAATACACACTCTTTAGGACAAGTTTTATATACAGATTTTATTCATATTTTTCAAATAAGTGGAATGATTTTATTAATTGCAATGATAGGAGCAATTATTCTCACTTATAGACAAAGAGAAGGAGTAAAAAAACAAAGTTATATAAAACAAATTTCAAGAGAGAGATCAGAGGGAGTTGAAGTCTTGGATGTACCATCGAATAAAGGGGTAAAAATTGATGATTAATATAGGATTAGGACATTATTTAACTTTGGGAGCAGTAATTTTCACTATTGGTGTTATTGGAATATTTTTAAATAGAAAAAATATTATTGTTATACTAATGAGTATTGAATTAATCTTATTAGCTGTAAATATTAATTTAGTTTCTTTCTCGATTTATTTGAATGATATATCAGGTCAAGTATTTACTCTATTTATTCTAACTGTTGCAGCTGCTGAGGCGGCAATAGGTCTTGCAATTATAGTAGTTTACTACAGAAATTCAGGAACTATTCGAGTTGAAGAAATAGATAAATTAAAAGGTTAAAATGGAAATATTGATTATAGCTTTACCTTTGATTGCTTCAATAATATCTGGTTTTTTTGGTAAATTTATAGGTGATAGAAACTCCGAGATAGTAACTAGTTTACTTGTAAGTATATCTGCTATTTTGTCAGTTTTAACATTGTATGATGTAATTTTTAACCAATACGAAAATAATATTGTAATTGCAACTTGGATAAGTTCAGGATCTTTAGACGTTAATTGGTCCATGAAAATTGATCCATTATCAGCAATAATGCTAGTGGTAGTAACTCTAATTTCCTCTTTAGTTCATATTTATTCAATTGGTTATATGTCTCATGATCCTCATAAACCAAGGTTTATGGCTTATTTATCGTTGTTTACTTTTGCAATGCTAATGTTGGTTACAGCTGATAATTTCATTCAACTATTTTTTGGTTGGGAAGGAGTTGGTCTTTGCTCTTATTTTTTAATTGGTTTCTGGTTTAAAAAAGATACTGCTAATTCTGCTGCAATCAAAGCTTTTATTGTAAATAGAGTTGGTGATTTTGGCTTTGCTCTTGGAATATTTTTAATTTTTTATTTATTTGGAACTGTAAATTATTCAGAAGTTTTTCAGCAAATCCCATCCATTAAAAATAAAGAAATCCCATTTTTAGGAATGGAATTAAATTCTATAGATTTGATTTGTTTGCTTTTATTTATTGGAGCAATGGGGAAGTCTGCTCAAATTTTTCTTCATACGTGGTTACCAGACGCAATGGAGGGTCCGACGCCTGTATCTGCATTAATTCATGCTGCTACAATGGTTACTGCAGGAGTTTTTTTAGTGGTAAGATGTTCACCAATTTACGAATACTCTGAATTGGCTTTAAATGTAATAACAATTGTTGGTATGTCTACTGCTTTTTTTGCTGCCACTATTGCAATAGTTCAAACTGATATTAAAAAAATAATTGCATACTCAACTTGCAGTCAATTAGGATACATGTTTTTTGCTGCTGGCGTAGGAGCATATAACGTTGCTATGTTTCATTTATTTACACATGCTTTTTTTAAAGCCTTATTATTTTTAGGGTCAGGCTCAGTTATTCATGCTTTTAAGGACGAACAAAATATTGAGAATATGGGCGGAGTATGGAAAAAATTACCATACACTTATGCTCTTATGATTATAGGAACATTAGCATTAACAGGATTTCCCTTTTTATCAGGATTTTACTCAAAAGATGCAATAATAGAATTTGCATATTTAAAAGGAAATACAACAGGTTATTATGCAGCTGGAATTGGGATTTTAACCGCATTTCTAACCTCGATTTATTCATGGAGACTTATTTTTAAAACGTTTCACGGTAAGTACAATAATAGAGAAATTAAAATTGAAGAAACTCATGAATCTCCATTAGTAATGTTGATACCATTAGTAATACTTTCAATTGGCGCTGTATTTGCAGGATTTACATTTAAAGAATTATTTATAGGAAATAATGGAACATTTGATTTTTGGAAAAATTCAATTTTCTTTTTAGAACCATTAAGCAATGAACATCCACCATTTTGGTTTTTAATTCTAACTCCACTTTTGGTAGTTTTCTCAATTCCTATTTCATATTATTTGTTTGTTAGGAATAAAGATTTACCAAATCAAATAGTTAATGTGAATCGACCATTATATGAATTTTTAAAAAATAAATGGTATTTTGATGAGCTTTATGAAGTTTTATTTATTAAATCATCAAAAAGAATTGGAGTTTTTCTGTGGAAATTTATTGATGTAAAAATTATTGATAGATTTGGACCAGATGGTATTTCGCTATTCATTAAAAAATGTTCACTAAAAGCTAGTAAATTTCAAAGTGGATATGTTTATCATTATGCTTTTATAATGCTTTTAGGCTTTTCTGCACTTTTAACTTTCTTAATTGTAAAATAATGAATTTTCCTATTCTTTCTTCACTAATTCTTCTTCCCTCTATAGGAGCTATTTTTTTATTTTTCACAAAGAGTAATAAAGAAAATAATAGAACAGTAAAATATGTTGCTTTATTTACTTCATTGGTAAATTTTTTTTTATCGATTTATTTGTGGATTTTATTTGATCAATCAACCCCTGAATTTCAATTTGTTGAGGACAGAATTTGGATAAAAAACTTAATAAATTACAAAGTAGGTGTAGATGGAATTTCAATATTATTTATATTATTAACCACATTTATTACTCCCCTTTGCATCATCTCGGTAAACAATTCTATCAAAAATAGATTAACTGAGTTTTTAATTGCAATACTAATTATGGAGTCTTTCATGATAGGAGTTTTCTGTTCTCTAGACCTCATTGTATTTTACTTATTTTTTGAAGCTGGCTTAATACCAATGTTTTTGATTATTGGAATTTGGGGAGGAACAAGAAGAGTGTATTCTGCATTTAAATTTTTTCTATATACTCTTTTAGGGTCTGTACTAATGTTAGTTGCAATTATTTCAATTTATTGGATAAGTGGCACTACAGATGTAACAAAACTTTACGAGATTGGTATTGATAGCAAATATCAAAATCTTTTGTGGTTAGCGTTTTTCAGCTCATTTGCAGTAAAAACACCAATGTGGCCGGTTCATACTTGGTTACCAGATGCGCACGTAGAAGCACCAACAGCAGGATCAGTTTTATTAGCAGCTATTTTGCTTAAGATGGCAGGTTATGGTTTTATCAGATTTTCACTTGGACTTTTCCCTATTGCTTCAGAAATATTTACTCCCTTAGTTTATACTCTGAGCTTAATTGCTATAATTTTTACTTCTTTAATTGCTTTAATGCAGGAAGATATGAAGAAGTTAATAGCTTACTCCTCAGTTGCTCATATGGGATTTGTGACATTAGGAGTTTTTACAATTCAACAACAAGGAATTGAAGGAAGTATAATTCAAATGATAAGTCACGGACTAGTGTCAGCAGCACTTTTTTTGAGTGTTGGAATAGTATACGATCGAATGCACTCAAGACTTATTAATACTTATGGGGGCATTGTAAGTATAATTCCTAAATACTCTATATTTTTAATGATATTTATTTTAGCTTCATTAGGTTTACCTGGAACGAGTGGTTTTATAGGTGAATTTTTAATTTTGATGGGAGCATTTAAAGATAATATTTTGGTTGCAGTTATAGCAAGTTTAGGCGTGATCTTAGGAGCTGCTTATATACTATGGATGTACAAAAGAGTAGTATTTGGAAAATTAATTAACACTGACTTAAAAAAAATGGTTGATTTAAATAATTCTGAAATGTTTGTTCTTATTTGTTTGGCTATTCCAATTTTGTTATTTGGTTTTTATCCAGAGCCTTTAATTAATACCATAGAGGTTTCAATTAAGAACTTAATAGATATGTATAATATTAATTTAGTAGCTTTCAAATAATGGTTAATTTAGAATTAATACTTCCTGAGATATTTCTTTCATTATCAATAATGTTTTTATTGATTTTAGGAGTTTTTAAAAAAAAAAGCTCAATGTTAATTCAAAACTTATCATTGATAGTTTTACTAATTACAGCCGTATTAACTTTTAATGAAAATTTAGGAATTGGAGAAATAAAATTATTTAATGACAGTATAATTATCGATTATTTGTCATCATTTATGAAAATAGTTACTTTACTAGCCACTTTTCTGGTTTTAGTAATTTCTTCAAACTACCTAAAAACATTTAAAATTTTTAAAATGGAATATCCAATTTTAATTTTAAGTTCTGTACTAGGAATGATGATAATGATTAGTTCTAATGATTTAATAGTTTTCTATATGGGTCTAGAGCTTCAATCTCTAGCTCTATATGTGCTTGCAACATTTAACAGGGATCAACTTAAATCTTCTGAGGCTGGATTAAAATATTTTGTTTTAAGTGCCTTATCTTCAGGATTATTACTTTATGGTTGTTCGTTAATTTATGGTTTCACTGGCTCTACTAATTTTAATGTTATTGCTGAACAATTAAACACAAATCAATATTCTTTAACTTTTGGAATTGTATTTATTTTAGTTGGTTTAGCTTTTAAGATCTCAGCAGTACCATTCCACATGTGGGCACCAGATGTTTATGAAGGCTCTCCAACTTCAGTGACTTTATTTTTTACAATGGTTCCAAAAATAGCAGCATTGACTGTATTTATAAGATTTTTATATGTCCCATTCTTAGATCTAATTAGTCAATGGCAAATGATTTTAATTTTTTTATCAATTGCATCAATGCTCTTAGGAGCAGTTGCTGCTATAGGACAAACTAACTTAAAAAGACTAATAGCATATAGCTCAATTGGTCATATTGGTTATGCTTTAGCTGGCCTAGCTACAGGATCAAATGATGGAATACAAAGTTCAGTTATATATATTACAATTTATATATTAATGAATTTAGGATTATTTTCTTGTTTATTAATGATGAAAAGAAACAATAAATATTATGAGGAAATTGATGATTTGTCTGGATTGTCAAAAAATCATCCTCTTTTATCTTTATCATTATTAGTAATTTTATTCTCTCTAGCCGGCATACCACCGCTTGCAGGTTTTTTTGCTAAATTTTATATATTTAAGTCAGTCTTGGAGCAGTCTATGTATTTCTTAGCTATTGTAGGCTTACTATCAACTGTAATAGCAGCATTTTATTATCTTAAAATTATCAAAATTATTTATTTTGATAAAGAAAAAGAAAAATACGATACAGATTATAGTTTATGGTTAAAATTTTCTTTATCATTATCTACTTTGTTTATTTTGATTTACTTCATTTTTCCAAGTCAATTAATTGATGTAGTTTCAAAAATAAACATTATTTAATGAAGTTTAGAATATTTAAGTTTAAGAAGATAAAAAGTACCAACAACTCAGCAATTAGAATTATAAAGAGATCAAACTATGAATACGGAATGATCATTTCTGAAACACAGAGTAATGGTAGAGGACAATATGGAAAAAAATGGATTTCATATAAGGGAAATTTATTTGTAAGTTTTTTTTATAAATTAGAAAATTTGAATATTTCATTTCAAAAATTGACCAAAATTAACTGTTTATTAGTTAAAAAAGTGATCTCTCATTACTATAAAAAAAAAATTATATTCAAGAAACCTAATGATTTAATGATAAACAAAAAAAAGATTTGTGGAATATTGCAAGAAACGGTAAGTAAATTCGACAAAAGATATTTAATTGTAGGAATAGGTATTAACTTGAATAAAAACCCTAATATTAAGAATTATCCAACTACAAATCTTTTTTCTTTATTGGGAAAAAAAGTGTTAAAAAAAGATATTCTTAACAGACTAAAAAATAATTTTGAAAAAAATTTAATTAAAATTTATAAAAAGTGAATAATCGATAATTAACTATGTACATTTTAGGCGATATAGGAAACTCAGAAACAAAAGTTTTTTTAGTCAATTCAAAACACAAGATCATAAAAAGTTCATATTTTGCAACAAAAAAGATAAATAATAAAATTTTGAAATCTTACTTTCAAAATTTTTTAAAGAACAAAAAAATGATAAAAAAAATTCTTTTTTGCAGTGTTGTTCCTAAGTCTTATAATTTAATTAAGAACTTTTTATCTAAGAATATAAAAATTAGATGTTATGAAATTAAAGATCTTAATTTAAAATCATTGATTAAAATAAAAGTAAATTATAAACAAGTTGGCTCTGATAGATTAACAAATGCAATAAGTGTTATTAATAACAAAGATAATTTCATTATTTTAGATTTTGGAACAGCTACTACTTTTGATGTAATATTAAAAGATAACTTTATCGGTGGTATAATTGCCCCTGGTATTAAAATTTCTCTAAATAATTTATCCGATAAAGCCACTTTAATACCTAAAATAAATCTCAAACGAATTAAAAAAGTTATTGGAAATAATACAATTTCTGCTGTTAGATCAGGTTTTTTTTGGGGTTACGCTGGTTTAATTGACAATATTATTTATTTGATTAAGAAAGAAAGAGGAAAATCCTTCAAATTAATTATAACAGGTGGATTTTCAGATTTATTTAAAAAATCAATAAAAACTAAATTAAAACATAACAAAAATATCACTGTAGAAGGTCTTATTAAAATATCTAAATTAATTAAATAAATGAAAGAAGAGTTATTATTTTGTCCTCTTGGAGGATCCGGAGAAATTGGAATGAACATGAATTTATTTGGTTATGGTCAGCCTGGTGATCATAAATGGGTAATGGTAGACATTGGAGTAACTTTTGCTGATGATACAATTCCTGGTATCGATCTTATTTATCCTGACCCAGGTTTTATAGTTGAAAGAAAAGATAATTTACTTGGAATAGTTTTAACACATGCTCACGAAGATCACATAGGAGCTATTGCTCATTTATGGCCGAAACTTAAATGTAAAATTTATGCAACACCTTTTACAGCCGTATTAATTAGAGAAAAATTTAGGGAAAAACATATAGATGTAACAAATGATCTGAAAATAGTAGAATTGAATGGAAAGGTTTCCTTAGGTGCTTTTGAAATTGAGTACATAACTTTAACGCATTCTATTTTAGAACCAAATGGATTAAGAATAAAAACACCTGTTGGAACTATTTTACACACTGGAGACTGGAAAGTAGATCCAAATCCATTAATTGGAGAAGAAATAAATTCAAAAAGATTAAAAGAGATTGGTGATGAGGGTGTGCTTGCGATGATCTGTGACTCAACAAATGTTTTTAGCGCAGGAAGATCAGGTTCAGAATTAGACGTAAGAAAGAATTTATTAAATATAATACATCGATTAAAAAAAAAGGTCATTATTACATCTTTTGCATCAAATGTTGCAAGAATGGAAACAGCTTTTTATTGTGCAGAAAAAACTGGAAGACATATTTCTTTAGTAGGTAGGTCTATGCACAGGATCTTTAAAGCAGCAAGACAATGCGGGTATTTAAAAAATACAATTGAACCAATAGACCCCAGAGAAGCAAAAAATTTTTCAAGAGAAAAAATTGTTTACTTGTGTACAGGAAGCCAAGGAGAACCTATGGGTGCTATGATGAGAATCGCAAACTATACTCATCCTGACGTATTTATTGAAAAAGATGATGCAGTAATTTTTTCTTCTAAAATAATTCCTGGAAATGAGAAAAAACTTTATCGTTTACATAACAAATTAGTTAAAGATGGTATTGAAGTAATTTCAGAAGAGACAGAATTTATTCACGTTTCTGGTCATCCCAATCGTGAAGATCTCAAGGATATGTATAAATGGGTAAAGCCAAAATGCGTAATACCTGTTCATGGCGAACATAGACATATGATTGAACATATTAATTTTGCAAAAGAGATGCAAGTACCTCACCCAGTTCAGGTAGAAAATGGTGACATAGTAAAATTATATCCTGGCGAAAAACCTGAAGTTTATGATAAAGCCCCTAGTGGAAGATTATACTTAGATGGAAATATAAGTGTAGAAGAAGATTCTCAATCAATAAAAGATAGAAAAAATTTAAGTTCTAATGGTTATTTAGAAATTACTATAATGATTACCCCGAAAGGTAATATTCATAATAGTCCAATAATAACTTTTAGAGGACTTCCAATTTATGAAAAAGATGAATTTATTTATGGTTTAGAAGAGGAAATTGAAATTACAGCAAGAACATTTAAAATTGGAAATAAACAACAAGAACATAATCTTATTGATGCGCTAAAAATTGCATCAAGAAAATTTACAAAAGAAAAGACTGGTAAGAAACCTTTTACCAATATTAATTTAGTTAAAATCTAATGAGTACTACAGGATTAGCTATAATTTACATAATTATTTGGTGGATTATTTTTTTTGCAATTTTACCTATAGATGTAGAGAGAAATAAAAAAAATAAAGTTGAAGGCGAAGATCCTGGATCACCAGAAAACCCAAAAATGATGAAAAAATTCATTTATTGTACTGTAATTACAACGTTTTTATTCATTATAATTTTTTATTTAATGAAATTTGAATATTTAAATTTAAGAAATATAATCAAATAGTATGTTATTTTCTAAATCTTTCATCCCAATACTTAAAAATAATCCTTCAGAAGCTAAAATTAAGTCCCACCAACTTATGTTGAGAGTTGGAATGATAAAACAATCGTCTGCTGGAATTTATTCCTGGTTACCTTTAGGTTTTAAAGTAATGAAAAAAATTGAAAAAATTGTGAGAGAAGAACAAAATAGAATTGGAGCACAAGAAATTCTTATGCCCACAATCCAATCAAGCGAAATATGGAAAGAGAGTGGTCGATATGAAGATTACGGTGAGGAAATGTTAAGAATTAAAGATCGTCAAAATCGAGAAATGCTCTATGGACCTACCAACGAAGAGCTAGTGACAGATATTTTTAGATCAGCTATTAAATCGTATAAATCTCTTCCTCAGCTTTTATATCATATACAGTGGAAGTTTAGAGATGAAATTAGACCAAGATTTGGAATTATGCGCTGCCGAGAATTTTTTATGAAGGATGCTTATTCTTTTGATATTAATGATGATGAAGCATTATTTTCTTACAATAAATTTTTTTTATCTTATTTAAATACTTTCAAAAGATTAGAACTTAAAGCTATTCCGATGGCAGCTGATACAGGCCCTATAGGGGGAAATCTTTCACATGAATTTATTATATTAGCAGAAACCGGAGAGAGTAAAATTTATACTGATAAAAGAATTTTTGATATAAATAGTGATGGAACTGAATTAGAAAAAAAATCCCTAAATGATTTAAGAAAAAGATATGAAGAATATTACTCAGTAACCGATGAAAAATTTAATGAAAAAGAATTCCAAAAAAAAGTTTCAAACGAAAACCGTTTAAAAACAAAAGGTATAGAAGTTGGCCATATATTTTATTTTGGTGATAAATATTCTAAACCAATGGGAGCATCTGTCGATTTACCAGGGGGTAAAAAAAATTTTGTAAAAATGGGCTCTTATGGAATAGGCGTTTCTAGACTGGTAGGAGCATTGATTGAGGCTAAATATGACGAAAAAAACGAGGTCATGAAATGGCCAATTTGTGTTGCACCTTATGATGCTGCAATAATTCCAATGATTAATAAAAATGACAATTCAGCATTAAATAAAGCACATAAAATTCATCTTGAATTAAAGAAAAACGATATAGATGCAATTATTGATGACACTGAGGAGAACTTTTCTTCTAAGATTAAAAAGATGAGTCTCATTGGATCACCGTTCCAAATAATTATTGGTAAACAAACTGATGAAAATTTATTTGAATTTAAAGAAGTCAACGGTGAAATTAAAAAAATAGATATTCAATCAATTGTAAAAATTATTAAAGAAAAAAAAGGAATATAATAATATTGATTTCCACACTTGAAAAAGAAATTACTCTTAGATTTTTAAAAGCCAGAAAAAAAGATGGGTTTTTGAATGTAATTTCAATTTTCTCATTTATTGGAATAGGACTTGGTGTTGCAGTTCTAATAATTGTAATGTCTGTAATGAATGGTTTTAGAACTGAACTTATAAACAAAATTGTCGGTTTTAATTCTCATATAACAGTTGAACCATATGATAATAAGATAGACATAAATAATCTGAATAAAACAACTCTTGAATTAATTTCTGAAAATTTAATTTACAGTAATTCAGGTGAAGCTATTATGATTAAAACAGATACATCTAAAGGTATAGTTTTGAGAGGATATGAAAGAGACGATTTTACTAAACTTAAGATTATTAATAACCAGACTTTTGTTGGCAATAAAGATAATTTAGTAAATAATTACATTTCAATAGGTAAAGAATTAAGTTTTACTCTAGGTCTTAAAATTGGTGATGATATTACAATAATGTCATCCTCTGGAGTTGAAACAATAGTTGGAAATCTTCCAAAACAAAAAACTTTTACAGTCATATCTTTTTTTGAAAGTGGTCTAATTGATTTTGATAACAATGTAGCTTTTATAAATTTAAATACTTTAGAAGAATTTTTTGGTTTAAAAAAAGACAAAAGAAAATTAGAAATTTATTTAAAAAATCCTCAAAAAATCGAAAATCAAAAAGAGATCGTACAAAAACTATTTTCTAATGAATTTGTTTATAGCTGGGCTGATATGAATAGTTCTCTATTTTCAGCACTAAAAGTAGAGAGAAATGTAATGTTTATAATTTTATCTTTAATAATAATTGTAGCAGCTTTTAATATTATCTCAGGATTAACAATATTAGTGAAAAACAAAACTCGAGATATTGCAATTTTAAAATCTATTGGAGTTTTGAATAAGTCTATAATAAAGATTTTTTTTTTAGTAGGAGTTATTATAGGAACATCAGCAACTATTTTTGGAATCATTTTAGGTGTCACTTTCTCTATGTATGTTGAAAATTTACGACAATTATTAAGTACCTTATTCAATATTAGTCTTTTTCCAGAGGAAATTTATTTCTTAAGCTCTATGCCTTCAGAAATTAATATTTCCTCAATATTAATAATTTCCGTTTGCTCTATTTTAATTACTATAATTGTTTCCATTTTTCCTGCCCTGAAAGCTGCTAAACTGGATCCTGTAAAGGCACTTAAATATGAGTAACTTCGTTGAGCTTTTAAAAATTAATAAATCTTTCAATAATATGAAAAGAATTACTGTTTTAAAAAAAATATCTTTTAAATTTAAGAAAGGAAAAATTTATTCATTAATGGGACCTTCTGGTTCAGGTAAATCTACGCTATTAAATTTATTATCGTTAATTGATAGACCAAGTTCAGGATCAATTATTATTGAAAATAAAACTATAAATTTTAATGAAAAAAACAAAAATGATATATTAAGGGCCAAAAAAATTGGTATAATCTACCAGCAAGATAATTTACTGACTGATTTTACAGCTTTGGAAAATGTGTATTTAGCAAGTCTTTCTATAGAAAATAATAGGGAAATTTCACTTATAAAAGCGAAAAAGTTATTAAAAAAAGTTGGACTTTTAAAAAGATCTAATCATTATCCATCGCAATTATCTGGTGGCGAAAAACAGCGTGTATCAATAGCAAGAGCTTTAATTAATGATCCACAAATTATATTAGCAGACGAACCAACTGGTAGCTTAGATTTTGAAACAGCTAAGATAATATTTAAAATTTTAAAAAATCAAATAAATTCAAATCGATTAATCATATTTGCAACTCATAATAGATTTTTTGCTAATAAGTCAGATTGCTTATTGGAATTGGTTGATGGTAATATAAAGACCATTAATGGCCGAGTCTAAAATACAAAATTTTAATCATCTAAAAATTCATTCACAATTCTCTATTTGTGAAGGAGCAATTAAAATCGATGATTTAAAAGAATTTTCTAAGGTAAACAGATTAAAATCACTAGCTTTATGTGACACATCAAATTTATGTGGAGCATTAGAGTTTGCTGAAAAAATTTCAAAATCTGGCACACAACCAATCATTGGTACACAAATCAATTTTAAATATGGTGATACTATTGGTTTATTACCCTTGTTTGCGTTAAGTGAAAATGGTTATAAAAGAATAATAGAATTATCTTCACTATCATTTCTTAAAAATGAAGAACTATCTGATCCAAATCTTGATTTTAATGAACTATTAAAAAAAGATGATGGTGTTGCTTTATTTTCCGGAACTACCCAAGGATTATTTGGAAAATTATTTGATAAAGGTAAATTTAGTGAAATAAATGAACTTTATTCTAAATTAAAATCAAAATACAAAGATAGATTTTATTTAGAGATACAGCGTCATGGCGACTTGAATGAGCTAGATTTTGAAAAATTTAATCTAAATAAATCAATGACCCATGAAATTCCAATAATTGCAACAAACGAAGTTTTTTATATTAATAAAGATATGTATGAGGCTCACGATGCTTTAATATGTATTAAAAACAAAACATATATAAATGAAAAAAATAGAATTAGATATAGTGATCAACATTATCTAAAAAATAACTCTGAGATGTCAGAATTATTTGCTGACTTGCCTGAAGCATTACAAAATAATTACAATTTCCCTTTTCGATGTAATTTTAGACCTTTATTCTCTAAACCAATTTTGCCAAATATAAGTTCAGAAAAAGGTGGAAATGCAGAAGAAATTATAAAGAAAGACTCTCTAGAAGGTTTA
>MDTG01015291.1_pt1 | contig 14910 bp, 15 predicted proteins | sample 811421 | NCBI WGS metagenome assembly MDTG01 (sample SAMN05326645, study PRJNA326480) | marine metagenome | isolation source: seawater | place: Pacific Ocean: South East | collected 2011
ATAAACCGATGGCATTTTAGGAATGAATATTTCTCCTTTATGCATGATTTTCAATGATTGCACTACGAATTTAACAGAATTTTCTAAACTTATAAAAAATCTAGTCATTTTTTCACTAGTTAAAGGGAAGTTTTTTTTACCCTCATTTTTATATTTTAAAATTAATGGAATTATTGATCCTCTAGAGTTTAAAACATTTCCGTATCTTACTACAGAGAAATTAGGTGCAGAACCTGATAAAGCATTTGCTGAAACAAAAAGTTTTTCTGCACATAATTTTGTAGCCCCATATAAGTTTATCGGATTAACTGCTTTGTCAGTGGATAAAGCTATTACTTTTTTTACATTTGCTTCAATTGCTGCTGTAATTATATTGTTTGAACCATCAATATTGGTTTTTATGCACTCATGAGGATTATATTCTGCTATAGGCACGTGCTTAAGCGCTGCTGCATGAACAACGTAATCAACATTTTTAAATGCCAATTTAAGTCTTTCTAAATCTCTAACGTCTCCAATGAAAAATCGCAAATTTTTTTTATTTTCAAATTTTTTTTGCATATTAAATTGCTTTAATTCATCTCTAGAAAAAACTATTATTTTTTTACACTTATAATTTTTTAGTAGAAAAGTGATAAATGCGTTTCCAAAAGAACCAGTGCCACCTGTAATAAGAATTGTTTTATTATTAAACATATTTTTTATTTATTATGATTTCTTTAATTAAAATTCTAATTAATTAATTTAAATTTTTATTTATAAGTCCTCTTGTTTTATCAATAATATTTTCATTTTCATCAAAATTTAAATAATAATTTGGATCATAATCAAGTTTTTTCAAGTATTCCCCATTATTTATAGAAAGAATCATTTTTACTCTTGATTGAAAATCATCATATGAAGGGTTAAATATTGAACAAATGCCTTTTATTTCGAAATCGAAAATTTTATCATTTGACATATTGCATGAAAGAATTTTTTCCTTGCAGCTAATTTTTTGTAAAAGCATTGTAGATTGACAGCCTATAGCCATAGTGCTTTGAAATAGACCTAGATAGGAGGAGTAAATATTTTGTTTAATATTTTTATTATTTATTAAAAAGCTAAATTCTTCGGCATCTAAGTTTGTTTTATAAAAATTTATCTCCTCTTTAGATTCCTCGGTATTTTCAAAATATTTATTCACAAAGATAAATTTTAAGTTATTTAAAATCGAAATTTTAATACTGTATTTTAAAAGTTTTATTATTAACTCTTTAAAATTTGAAAGTTCATTGCTCAATGCAGGTTCTGAAATGAAACAAATATCAAAAAGTTTTTTATCTAATTTAATGTTATTTTCTCTTACATGGTGCAAAAAATTGCCAACTTGAAGTGATCCAAATGTGAAAAATTTATCAACCTTTAATTTATTTTTCGTTAAGTTTTTTTTTACATGTTCTCCAAAACAAATATAGTTTGGTATATAGAATAGATCTCTATAATTTTTTGGAAAGATTTTACCTTCATCAAGATGATGTTGAAATTTTTCAGTTCCTACGAACCTATTAGTATTTTGTATAGCTAGTAAAAAAAATTTATTTTTTAAAATTTTTGAAATTAAAAAAAAATTTATAGAATTATCTATTGAAGTAAGAACAACTTTTGGGTCAATAGTTCTTATAAGAGAAATTGTGTAAATTAGTTTTAAAGAATAACCTCTAAAAAATAAATTAAAATAATTCAAAATATAAAATAACACTGAAGGTGTAAAATAGATTATATTAATTCTTTCTAATCGATCCTCTAAAACAAAATATTTTAAGTCTTTAAGAGTATAATGGAGATGTCTTAAGCTTGTTCCATCATATATAATTATATTTTCTTTGTTTAATTTAAATTTAATTTTTTTTAAATTTTTTAAAAGAAAAAAAATTTTTTTTAATTTCATTAATATTTTTTAATTTTATTAGAAAATTATTTTTTTTAAGATTTACAGATTATTTTTTTTCATAGCTCCGCACTTTGCAAAAAATGTTTTTTACATTATTAAAGGTCATTTTTTTCTTTTTATATAGGTTTAAATAAAAAATCTTTTTTATTAATCTTTGTTTTTATATCCCCTATTAATATATTTAAATTATTGTTTTGAAAGCTAACAATATTAAAAATTTTTTCCACAAACGGCCCAGACAAGAATTTGTAATTAGTATTTACATTTAATTCAAAAAGATTTCTTGTTATGTATCCATTTTTATTTTCAAGTTTTTTACATTTATTAATAAACTGCTCTAAATCATTTTGATACTCTTTAAATCCATTTAGAAAATATTTTAATCCTCTTAAAAATTTAAGTTCTATTAAAATATGTTCTTTGCTAAATTTTTTGTGAAAACAAAATAGATAATCGTTTAATAAATATGTATCTTTGGTTACAAGTTTATTATTTTTATAAGTCTGGATTATACTTTTTGGCCTATAAATTATATAATCATTCCCAAGCTTTTTTTTTAAATCCTCTTTTAAAAAATGGAATTTTTTTTTATCAAATTTAATTACTGCCCACATTTTAATTTTTTTCTAGTTCTCTCTTCAATTCATCGTACTCTTTCATTTTTCTATCCATAAAATCAATAGTTAGACGAGTTCGTTCAGCAATGCCTTTTGGGGTAATAACGTAACGCAGGTATAATATTTTGTTCTTTTTCTTTTGAAAATTTTGTAATTTGACTAGTCCTTTTTTTTGAAGAGCTTTAAGACAATAATTCAGCTTTCCCAAACTAAAACCTAATTCTTCTGCGATTTCCCTTTGAGAAGAGTTGGGTTTTTGATTTATTTTTCTTAAAATATTAAAATGATCTTGACTATTTTTCATAACTGTTCAATAATTGAACATTATAGCGTTCAATTTTTAAACAGTAAAGCTTTAATTGTAAAACAAATGAATTTTTTTTTAATAAATAGTGTTTAAAATCAAACCTCGTATTTTGACAAACTTATGCAAAAATCAAAAGAATCTATGCTGATTTCTCATATTAAAACATTATTTCTAGCAAAAAAAATTAAGGAATTTAAACAAAGATAAATGTCAAATAAAAAAAAAATATCTATAATTGGATTAGGATATGTTGGGTTTCCAACCTTATTGATACTAAGCAATGTAAAGAAAAATAAAAGATTTTTGTATAGTGTTAGTGGTATTGAAAAAAATAACATTCAAGGACAGCATATTCAAAAAAGCTTTTATAAAAGAAAAAAATGGATATTTTCTTCAGATAAAAAATTTAATAGTCTTTTTGAAAAAACAATTAAACGTAATGACACTGTTATAACAACAGATATTAATAAAATACATAACTCAGACATAATACTTGTAAGTATAGGTTTCGAAGCAAACAGAAATTCTGAATTAAATTTTTTGAATCTCTGCAGTCAAATTTCTAAAAAAATAAAAAAAGGAGCATTAATTATATTTGAGTCAACTCTTCCTCCTGGGACCTGTAATAATTTAATATTGCCAATATTTAAAAAAAATTTAGAAAAAAGAGGATCAAAACTTAACAACATCTTTTTAGCCTATTCTTATGAAAGAGTGACGCCTGGCAGCAATTACATTGACTCAATTATTTCTTCACCAAGATGTTACTCGGGAATGAATTTAGCATCAAAAAAAAAATGCTTATATTTTTTAAAATCATTTATAGACACAAAAAAATGTAAAATTACAGAATTTAATAATCTAACTGAATGTGAAGCTTCGAAAGTTTTAGAAAATTCTTATAGAGCAATCAACATAGCCTTTATTGATGAATGGACTAAATTTGCGCCAAAACTTAAAATAGATCTTCTTAAAATTATAGATGCAATAAAATTGAGGTCTACTCATTCTAATTTAATGCGTCCTGGAATAGGGGTTGGTGGATATTGTTTAACAAAAGATCCAAACTTTATTAATTACTCGGCTAAAAAAATTTTAAAATGTAAGAATAAATTTCCTATTATTAACGCTTCTATTAAAATCAACAAAGAAATGCCTCAAACATCTTTAGATTATGTAAAATCTAAAATAAATATTAAAAATAAAAAAATATTAATATATGGAATGACTTACAAAGAAGAAACTAATGATACTAGAAATAGCCCCTCATTAGATTTAATAAAATCTTTATTAAAAAATAAAGCTAAAATTTCAGTTTATGATCCTTGGGTAAAAATAAATAAAGTCAAATCTAATAAATTTAAAATTCATAATAAATTTAATTACAATAATGATATTATAATTTTTACAGTTGCACACAAAAACTTAAAGAAAATTAAATTTAATAAAATTAAAAAAAAAACAAAAATATTTGACTTAAATAATTGTTTAACGAAACATCAATTAGATTTATTACAAAAGAAAAAAATTCGAACAAACATTCTAGGTAGAAATTAATGGAAATAAAAAACATTAAAAAAATAATTATCCGAGAAAATAATGAAGTTATTCATGCTATTAGAAAGCTTAATAATAATGACATAAAAATTTTATTTGTTGTAAATCGAAATAATCAAATTTTAGGCACAATTACTGATGGGGATATAAGGAGGTCGTTTTTAAAAAATGGACATTTAAAATTATCTCTTAAAAAAATTATGAATAAAAATTTTGAAAAAATATTTTTAAATAGAAAAGTTTTTTTATCTAAGTTTAAAAACAATGTCATTCCAGTTCTTGATAGAAAAAAAAGAATAATAAAAATTAGATTTCTTTCAGCAAAAGATCAAAAAATTAAGAAAAATATAGAAATCTTAATTATGGCTGGTGGTTTTGGAAAAAGATTGCTTCCGTACACCAAAAAAATACCAAAGCCAATGTTAAAAATTAATAAAAAGCCAATGATTGAAAACATAGTTTTAAGGTTTTTAGACCAAGGATTTTCCAAATTTCATATTTCCACACATTATAAAGCTTCATTCATAAAAAATCATTTTAAAAAAAAAAAAAATTTTGGAGCTGAGATTATTTTTCTTAACGAAAAAAAACCTCTTGGTACCGCAGGCTGCTTGGGATTGCTTAAAAATAAAAAAATTGAAAAAAACATTCTTATTCATAATGCTGACGTCATCTCAAATTTAAATTACAATGAAATTATTAAATTTCATAATGAAAGTAAATCAGATATAACTGTAGCAGCCAAAGAACACATAAGCTTCAGCCCTTTTGGAGAGATAGATTTTAAAGGTATTAAAATAAAAAAAATAGATGAAAAACCAAAAAATGTCTCTTTTATAAATGCAGGAATTTACATTATTAAGTCGAAATTTATTAAAGGATTAAAAGTTGAGAAATTAAGTATGACTGATTTTATTCAAAAAAAAATAAAAAAAAAAGTAAAGGTAAATATTTTTCCAATACATGAATTTTGGTCAGATATAGGTCAAAAAGAAATTTTTAAAAAATATTCAATATAGAATGAAAAAAGTATTAATTACAGGTGGATCTGGTTTTTTTGGTTTTCATTTGGCATCCGAACTGTCAAAAAACTATATAGTGGACATTATCGATAATTTTTCTCGAGGAAAGTTTGATGGTGAGTTTAAAAGACTTATCAATAAAAAGAATGTGAATTTAATTAAGCTTGATTTAAAAAAAAAGGTTAAAATTAAAAAATTAAATTATAATTACATATTTCACTTAGCTGCAACTATTGGTGTTGTAAATGTGATTAATAATCCTTGGGATGTATTAAATAATAATTTTCTTTCAACAAATAATATTATTGAATTTGCAAAAAAACAAAAAAAATTAAAAAAGTTTTTTTTTGCATCAACTAGTGAAGTGTATGCTGGCGCATTATCTGCTGGCCTACTTAAGTTTCCTACAAAAGAAAATCAATTAATTGCATTAAGCAGTTTTGATAGCAGTAGAAGTACGTATATGCTTTCTAAGATATACGGTGAAGTAATGTGTCATTTTTCAAAATTACCTTACATTATTATAAGACCTCACAATATTTTTGGAGAAAGAATGGGAATGTCACACGTTATCCCTGAAATCATTAAAAAAATTGTAATAAGTAAGAAATCTATTAAAGTAAGTAATCATAATCATAAAAGAACGTTTTGTTACATCGATGATGCAGTGAAATTAACCAAAGCACTTATGAAAAATAGAAAATTAACTAATCAAACTTATAATTTATCTGACAGCAGAAAAGAAATTAGAATTTCTGACTTAGCAAGAAGTTTAATAAAAATATCACAAAAAAAACTAAAAATTATAAATTTTGCTGACAAAAATCAATCTCCCAAAAGACGGTTAGCTAACAATAGCAAAATATTGAAAGTTACAAAATATAAATTCAATTCAAATTTTGAAGACAACCTAAAAAAAACATTTAAATGGTATGAAAAGAATATCGCTATCTGAACCAAATTTTAGCAATTTAGAAAAAAAATATTTAATTAAATGTATTAGCTCTGGATTTGTTTCTTCAATTGGAAAATTTGTTAATTTATTTGAAAAAAAAATATCTAAATGTATCAATATAAAACATTGTGTGAGTTGTATTAATGGTACTTCAGCACTCGATATTTCTGTAAAATTGTTTTGTAAAAAAAATGTTGATGAAGCGATTGTTCCAACAATGACTTTTGTAGCAACAATTAATGCCTTAAAATATAATGGCATAAGTCCAATCTTTATGGATTGTGACAATTATTTTAATATAGATGAAAATAAAACAATTAATTTTATAAAAAAAAATACTAAATTTGTTAATGGTAAAACAGTTAACAAAAAAACAGGAAAAACTATAAGTGCAATAATAATCGCACATATATGGGGAAATGCCGCTTCAGTAGATAAACTTATCCCTTTGTGCAAAAAGAGGAATATTAAAATAATAGAAGATGCTGCGGAAAGTTTTGGAACTCGATATATGAGTGGAAAATTCAAAGGAAAATATACTGGAGCCATAGGTGACATAGGTATCTTTTCATTTAATGGAAACAAAATTATTACAGCTGGTTCCGGTGGGGCAATAATAAGTAATAAGTTAAGTTTAATTAAAAAAGCTAAATATTTAACTACTCAAGCGCGAGAAAAAAATTTTGATTATATTCATGGAGCAGTCGGGTACAATTATAGAATGTCAAATTTAAATGCAGCAGTTGGTTTAGCTCAATTAGAAAAGTTTGGAGAAAAAATTAAAAGAAAAAAAGAAATTCATAATTTTTACAAAAAAGAACTTAAAAATAATTCAAAATATAATTTATGCAAAACTCCAATTTATTCAAATAATAATATTTGGATAAATATTTTAATGATCAAGAATAAAAAGATATCAAGGACCAGTCTTTACAAAAAAATGAAAAAAAAATTAATTGAAATTAGGCCGATTTGGTATCCAATACATTTATTAAAACCTTTTAAAAAATATGAAACTTATATGATTTCTAATGCAATAAATTTACATAAAGTTTGCGTATGTTTACCGTCTAGTCCCAATCTAAGTGATAGGGATTTACAAAGAATATCATTAAATTTAAAATAACTTATGAAGGAAATTATTATTTTTGGAAGTGGAGACCATGCAAAAGTTATTCTTACAGAAATTCTAAAATTAAAAAATTATAAGTTTGTTGGTTTTTGTGATGAAATAAAAAAAAAAAATAAAACCATTTGTATTTTAAAAAATAAAAAGTTTAAAACAATAGGCGGCTTAAAAGAAATAAATAAAATTTTAAAAAATAAAAAATTTTATGGAATCATAGGTATTGCTAGTAACAAAGTGAGAAAAAAAATAGTTCTACAAACTAAAAATATAAAAAACCTTTTATGGGAAAAGATTGTTTCAAAGGACGCAATATTAAACGGTGATGTTGTGATAGGTGAAGGAACGTTTATTAGCTCTGGATCATTAATAAATTCAAAAACTTCTATTGGCAAACATTGTTTAATAAATACCAGATCTTCAATTGATCATGATTGTAATTTAAATGATTTTTCTGGAACGGGTCCGGGTGTTATTTTCGGTGGTAATGTAAAAATTGGTGAGCTTAGTTATGTTGGCATTGGCTCAACAGTAAAAGATGGAGTAAAAATAGGTAAAAATTCATTAATTGGCGCTGGTTCGTTAGTATTAAAAAATTGTGAAAAAGATTGTGTTTATTATGGCTCGCCAGTCAAAAAAATAAGATGAAAACAATTATAATTGCTGAAGCAGGAGTTAATCATAATGGTAAGGCTACTTTATTAAAAAGATTAATTAATACTGCTGCAGATGCTAAGGTAGATTATATAAAATTCCAAGCTTTTAAGGCAGAACATCTTCTTTGTAGAAATACAAAAAAAGCTAAATATCAAATATTAGACTCTAATCCAAGAGAGACACAATATGATATGCTAAAAAAATTAGAATTAAGTAAAAAACATTATGATTTAATAAAAAAGTTTTGCAATAGAAGAAAAATAAAGTGTATTTTTTCTCCTTTTGACATAGAAAGTTTGAGCATAATTAAAAGATTTAATTTAGATTATATAAAAATTCCATCTGGTGAAATTAACAACCTTCCCCTATTAGAGAAAATTGCGAAACTAAAGAAAAAAATTATTTTATCGACAGGGATGGCAACTATAAAAGAAATACAAGAAGCTTTAAAAATTTTAATAAAAAAAGGTATTACAAAAAATAAAATTAATCTTCTTCAGTGTAACACTGATTACCCTACAAGATTTGAGGATGTAAATTTAAATTCAATTTTACAAATGAAAAAAAAATTTAAATTAGGAGTTGGATTTTCTGATCACACAAGAGGTATTGAAGCATCTTTAGCTGCAGTAAGTATGGGCGCAACTATCATAGAAAAGCACTTTACAATAAGTAAGAAATTTAAAGGACCCGATCATCAAGCAAGTTTAGAACCAAGAGAGTTAAAAAAATTAGTATTGAGTATAAGGAATATAGAAAAATGTTTTGGTAATTACAATAAATTTCCTACTAAAAACGAGTTAAAAAATAAAAAAAATGTTAGGAAATCTATTGTAGCAAAAAAAAAGATTAAAAAGGGTGAAAAATTTACAAAAGAAAATTTAACTACTAAACGGCCAGGAAATGGTATTTCACCAATGAAATTTGATAAATTTGTTAACCGTAAAGCAAAAAAAAATTATGAAATTGACGAATTTATAAAATTATGAAAGTTTGTTTCTTTACAGGATCAAGGGCCGACTATGGGTTGCTAAAACCTTTAATCGAAAAATTTCAAAATCGTAAACAATTCAAAACAGATGTAATTGTTTCTGGAAGTCATTTGTCTCAAAGACATGGATTTACTATTAAAGAAATAATCAAAGACAATATTAAAGTGATTCATAAAATTGACCTAAGCATAAAAGGTGATCATCCACATGATATTAGTAGCTATATAGGAAAAGCTCTAAAGCTTGTGTCAAAAAAATTAATCAAAATTAAACCCGATTTATTAGTAGTTTTAGGTGATAGATATGAGGTTTTTTCTGCCACAACTTCTGCTTTTGTTCACCAAATACCAATATGCCACTTGCACGGAGGTGAATTAACAAGAGGAGCGTATGATAATGCTTTTAGACATGCTATCTCAAAAATGGCGAACCTACATTTTGTTGCAAATAAAAAATACAAACAAAGACTTTTACAGATGGGCGAAATGCCTGAAAATGTTTTTAATGTCGGTGGTTTTGGGGTTGATTTAATAAAAAGGATAAAATTACTAAAAAAAAATGAGTTGGAGAAAAAATTAAAGATTAGATTTAAAAAAAAAAATATTCTTGTTACATTTCATCCAGTTACTTTAGAAAAAAATACTTCACACGTGCAGTTTTCTAATATCCTTAAAAGTCTTAAAAAATTAAAAGATACATTAATAATTTTTACCGAAACAAGTTCAGACAGTTACGGGAATATTATTAATAAAATGATAAAAAATTTTGTTTTAAGAAATAAAGAATTTGCTTGTAGCTTTAAATCAATGGGTCAATTAAACTATCTTTCTTCTCTTCAATTTGTAGACTCTGTAATAGGTAATTCTTCAAGCGGCTTGTTAGAAGCTCCATCATTTAAAATTGGTACAATTAATATTGGAGATAGACAAACAGATAGGCTTAAAGCAATAAGTATCATTGACTGTTTGCCAAAAAGTAAAGAAATAGACCTAGCTATTAATAAAATTTATTCAAAAGAATTTAAAAAAAAATTGAGAAGAGTAAAAAATCCATATGGAAATGGAGGAGCTGTGAATAAAACTTTTTCAAAAATTGCTAAAAAAAACATAAAGTATAGTACAAAAAAAAAATTTTACGATTTTAAAAAATGAAATTCTTAGCAATCACGTTAGCAAGAGCTGGCAGTAAAAGAATTAAAAACAAAAATTTACTAAAAATATCAGGTTCTAATCTTTTAGAGATATCGTATTTAAATTCAATTAAATCAAAATTTTTTAAAGAAATTTATCTTTCAACTGAAAGTAAAAAAATTGCTATGGAGGGGAAAAAAATTGGTTATAATATTCCCTTCATGCGTCCAGCATATTTATCAAAGGATAGATCAAAATCTGAAACTGCTATTTTAAATTTTTTAAAAAGAATAAAAAAAAAATTTAAATATATTATTCTTTTACAACCAACCTCACCTTTAAGAACTTTTTATCATATAGATAGTTCTATTAAAAAATTTTTAAAAGAAAATAATGACTCTCTTATTTCAATAAGTTGTTCAGTAAAAAAACATAAATTGTCAATAGGGATTAAAAATAATTTGTTATTTAAAAAAGAAAAAAAAATTAATGGTAAATATTATTTTATTAATGGGGCCATATATATTTCTAAAATAGATAAATTTAAAAAAAATAGATCCTTTTTTTCAAAAAAAACTGGTTTTTATAAAATGACAGAAAAATACTCTTTAGATATTGATACTCAAAGAGATCTTAAAATTTTAAAAAATCAAAAAAATAAATAAAAACTTTTCAAATTTTTCTGCACTATATTGCTTAAGTTCATCTCGTGGGAAAATTATAATTTTTTATATTTATTTTTAGAATTAAATATTCAAATTTCTGTTTGTTTAAATTTTTTGATTTTTACTAATTTTTTTTGAATTTCTTTTAAGCAATAATTTAGTTTACCTAAACCAAAACCTAGATCTTCTGCAATTTTTCTTTGTGGGGAATTTGAATTTTTATCTATTTTCCGTAATACGTTAAAATGATCTTGACTATTTTTCATAATTGTTCGATATTTTCCATAATCGTTCAATAAATGAACATAATGATGCTCGAATTGGAAACGGTAAAGAGTTATTTTAAAAAAGTTTTTAAATGTAGAGACATTATTAAACTTAAAAACCGCAGTAATTTTAATGAATGTAAAAAAAACAAAGCTACTTTTTTATTCGGGAAAAAGAGGAGGAATAAATCACTTTATCCCGATTATAAGTAAACTTGCAAAACTTAATTCATTTAATTTACATCTTCTTTTATCTGACATGCATTTATCAAAAAAATTTGGTCTTACGCATAAGAATTATAAAAAATTAAAAATTAAAATCCATAAATCAAACACACTCAATCAAAATTATAATGGCAGCAAATTTGAAAGAGCCCTTTCTTTAAGCACTGGAATGAAAAAAAATATTATGATTCTTAAAAAGATTAAACCAGATCTATTAATAGTTCTGGGTGATAGAGCTGAGTTATACTCTATTTCTGTTCCCGCTTTAATTTTTAATATTCCCATAGCCCATTTTTATGGCGGAGACTTAACACAAGGTTGTACTGATGAACCGACTAGACACTCTATTTCAATGATTTCAAATTTCCATTTTGTTTCTAATTTAAAAAGTAAAGAAAATTTAATTAAACTTAGAATTGATAAAAAAAAAATTTTTAATGTAGGATTATTATCGCTACATTCAATTGACAAAAAAAAATTAGAAAATAAAAAAAATATTTTTAAAAAATATAATTTAGATATAAATAAAAAATTATTTATAATCATCCAGCACCCAGAAACTTGGCGTTTGTCTAATACGGAAGATCAAATTAAAAATACTTTAGCAGCATTAAAAAATTTTAATGCAAATAAAGTGTTTATTTATCCCTGTTCAGATCCAGGGTATAAAATTATAATTAATGAATTAAAAAAAAATTTATTAAATGACTCTATGAGTAAAATTTTTAAAGATATTAACTATAAAGATTTTTATAGTTTATTTTTAAATGCAAATCTTATTATAGGAAACTCAAGTTGTGGTATTTTAGAGTCTTATTATTTTAATACGCCGGCAATAAATTTAGGAGAAAGACAAAAAAACAGATATCAAACAAAAAATATTTTAAATTGTAATTTTGCTAAAAAAGATATTGTTCTCAAAATAAGACAGGCTCTTAAAAAGAAAAATATTCAAAAAAAAGGGGACTCATTTTATTACAATAAAAATGGATTAAATAATATTTATGACATATTCAAAAATTTGAATTATAATAAAGACTCTAATTTTAAACAAATATTGAAATTTAAATAAGCAATGAATATTTTGGTTACTGGTGCAGATGGATATGTGGGATGGCCTTTTTTTATTTCTTTAGCAAAAAAATATTTTAGTAAAAAAGTAAAAATTATTGGACTGGATAATTTACAAAGAAGAAGTCTTGTTAAAAAAATAAGATCAAATTCAGCAATTAAAATAGCTACTTTTAGCCAGAGACAAAAATTTATTAATAATTTGAATAAAAATGTTTTTCTTCTAAAACAAGACGTTGCAAATTTTGATAATGTAAACAAATTTATTAAAAAATATAAATTTAAATATATTTTCAACTTAGCGGCACAACCATCAGCGCCTTATTCTTTTTTAGGGGCCAATGAAACTAATTTCACTCAAAACAATAATAATCAAATACTTAGAAACATAATTTGGTCTTTAAAAGAGAATAAATTAAGTAAAAAATGTAAATTAATTCATACTACAACTACAGGTGTTTATGGCTTTCCTAAAATAAAAATACCAGAGGGTTTCTTAAAAAAAGGTAGGGAAAAATTTCCTTTCGGCTTTATGGCTGGCAGCTGGTACCACATGGGTAAATGTAATGACGTAAATAATTTATATCTTTCTGATAAAGTTTATGGAACGAAATATCACGATTTTAGAACAGCAATTGTAATTGGTCTTGATTACGACGCTTATGATATAAATGACAAAATAAATTACAATACACGATTTGATTACGATTTTTACTTTGGTGTTGTAGTAAATAGGTTTATTGCCATGGCTTTAAAGAACAAGAATTTAACAATTTATGGAAGAGGTTTGCAAAGAAAACCATTTATTTCACTCAATGATTGCGTAAGATCCTTGATTAATTTCTTGGATCAAAAAGAAAGTAAAATTTCTATGGTTTATAATCAATATACTCATATGGTAGGAATTAAAAAAATAGCTAAACTTGTGTTAAAATCTCCTTTAATCTCTAAAAACGCAAATCTTAAAAATATAAAAAATCCAAGAGTTGAAAATGAGACTCATCAGATGAGAATGGAGAATAGAAATTTTATAAAAGTTTTAAAAACAAAACCAGAGTCTCTTAAAAAGACTATAATTAAAACAATTGAATTGCTAAAAAAGAATGATGCAAAGTTTAAATTTAAGTTTGATAAATGAATATTAAAGTATCAGTTCCGTATACAGGTCTAGAGGAGTATAAATCTGTAAAAAATGTTATTTTGTCTGGTAAATTTGTTTCGGGTAAACTAGTAAAAAAATTTGAGCAAAAGTTTTCAAAATACCTAAATTTAAAATATGCAACTGCTTTCAATAGCGGTACAGCATCGCTGCATGCTGCATTAAATGCCTTAAACTTAAAAAAAAATCATGAAGTAATAGTTCCTTCTATCTCTTTTATGAGCACTGCTACAGCGGTCTTACATCAGGGATGTATCCCAATTTTTTGTGATGTTAAAATTAAGAACTACTGCATGGATGCGGACGATTTTAAAAAAAGAATAACTAAAAATACTAAGGCAGTAATAATTGTACATTTTGCTGGTAGTTCGTGCGAAGTTGATAAAATAATAAAAATTGCTAGGGAAAAAAAAATTTTTGTAATTGAAGATTGTGCTCAAGCACACGGAACAAAATTTAAAAATAAAAAAGTAGGAAGTTTTGGAGATATTTCTTGCTTTTCGTTTTATGCCACTAAACATATGACTACAGGAGAAGGTGGAATATTATGTACTAATAAAAAAAAAATCGCAGAAAATTCTAAAATTTTTAGAAATCATGGTTTAATAAATAGAAATGATCATAATACTCTAGGATTTAACTATAGAATGAACGAATTATCTGCAGCTATTGGGTTAGAACAATTAAAAAAATTGAATAAGTTTAATTCTTTAAGAAGAAAAAATTCATTATATATATTAAAAAAATTAAAAGAAAAAAATAAGGAATGGTTTGAAGCACAAAATATTGAAAAAGATATATTTCATACATTTTTTTGGTGCCCAATTAGAATTATTAAAGATAATATAAAAATTGATGATGTTATAAAAAAATTAAAAAAAAAAGGCATTGAAACTCGCTCAAGATATAAATTTCCATTGTATAAACAAAAAGTAATTCAAAATTTAAAAATAAAATCCTCACAAAACTATAGAAATATTCATTTAAAAAATTCAGAAAAAATTGCTGGTAGAATATTGGGTTTGCCTAACCACTACAAGTTAACAAAACGTCAATTGAATTATATTGTTGAAACATTCTCAAATTTATATGACTAAAGCTAACATTCTCATAATTGCCGAGGCAGGTATCAACCATAATGGTTGTCTTGAGAAAGCAAAGGAATTGGTTGATTTAGCAAAGAGAGCGGGTGCAGACGCAGTTAAATTTCAAAAGAGAACTATTAGTC
>MDTG01122156.1_pt1 | contig 14910 bp, 27 predicted proteins | sample 811421 | NCBI WGS metagenome assembly MDTG01 (sample SAMN05326645, study PRJNA326480) | marine metagenome | isolation source: seawater | place: Pacific Ocean: South East | collected 2011
ATATAGGCAGTACCCATGCTTGTACCATGAACTAGATAAACAAGAGTGGGAAGACCTAGATTTCTTAAATAACATAATTAATATCCCAGAAGAACTAAATAACTTAACTTTTAAAAAAGCAGTAATCAATTTAGTCATTCCCTCCGCAGTTCACTTTCCACATACACATCAAGGAGAAAAAGTTCTTTGCTACTATTACAATACAGAATGGCGAGATGAGTGGTATGGTGAAACAATATTCTACAATCAACAAAAATCAGATGCAACAAATGTAGTAATGTATAAACCAAACAGGGCAGTATTATTTGACGGACAAATTCCACACTCAATACGACCAGCATCTTTTATAGCCTCCCAGTATAGATTTACATTGTCCATATTCTTCCAAGATTCAAAAAATAATTCTTGACTTCGAGTTAAAATTTTTGTATAATATACATTATGAATATTTTTATACTTGACGAAAATATAGAAAAATGCGCACAATACCATTGCGATAAACACATTATAAAAATGATTTTAGAAAGTGCACAGCTTTTGTGCACAGCACATTGGATAAATAAATATGTCGGACATATACCGAGAAAACTCGAAAGCAAAGAATGGGAAGAAGTTAGAAAACATAAGACGCTTGAACCGCGTCCTTATCCCTATCTTCCTACTATGCACAATCACCCTTGTAGTATATGGGTACGTGAGTCTCTCGACAACTATGAATGGCTCTACGATTTGGCATCTGAGCTCAATAAAGAATACGGCTACAGATATGGAGGTAAGTCTCACAAGTCGATGCATGACGTTATCGCAAAGTTACCCGACCTCGATATACCGAGGCTTGGACTTACAGAATTTGCACTCGCTATGCCAGATTCGTGCAAAGGAGATAATCCAATCGAAAGCTACCGAGACTTCTACCACAAAGACAAAGGAACCTTTGCAAGTTGGAAAGTAAGAGGTGAGCCACATTGGTGGAATCAGGAACAAGCATGGACAGAGAAAAGAATAACAGCGTAATAATCTATAGTAAACCACAATGCCCCTACTGCACAATGGCTAAGCAATTAGCTGAGAGCAGAGGGGATAGTGTGGAGTATAAAATGTTAGGAGAGGACTATCAAGCCAAGGAGTTGTTTGAAACTTTTCCTGGCGCAAGGACTTTCCCTCAAATAATTTTAAACGGAGAAAAAATAGGTGGCTACACAGAACTCAGAAAAGCGTATGACATTTAATGAAAATATACATATGCAAGACGCTATGCGTTATATTGAAAACACATATGCCAAACATTATAGTGGCAAAGTGCAGGCTACAGAACTTATTGCAAGTGCAGACTTAGGTAAAGGCTTTTGTCTGGGCAATATAATTAAGTATGCAAGTAGATACGGCAAAAAATTTAAGTCGTATGAGCATAATAAAGATGACTTGCTAAAAATTATACACTATGCTGTAATACTTATGTGCATAGAAGAAGAACAACAAGTAAAATCATTACACGAAAAAGTATGATTAAAATAAAGAAAGGTGAAAAATTAGATGATAGCACTATAAAAAAGGCTATCGATTTATTAAGACAGGATAATCCTATCACTAAAAAGGAAGCCTGTGAAATTTTGAATATTAAGTATAACACGACTAGACTTCAAAATATCATAGATGACTTTGAAGACACCCTTGCTTTCAGAACTAAGCGTAAAGACCAACTAAGAGGTAAAGCCGCTTCAGAAGCTGAAGTAATGGAAGTCGTTAGGAGCTATGTAGATGGAGATAATATATCTTCAATTGCTGAGAGAATGTATCGTTCTCCTGCTTTTGTAAAGAATATTGTAAATAGACTAGGAGTTCCACAAAAACAACCTAGTAGTTATAGTAGAAAAAGAGATATATTAATTCCAGACAAGTGCGTAGCAGAAGAATTTCAAGTCGGAGAACGAGTGTGGGCTGCAAAAGATAATAACTTTGCAGAAATTATTAGAGAAGATACACTCGAACATCAAAGAGCAAGTGCAGGAAGGGGAGAATTTGATTACCAAGAAAAATACGGAGCAAAAGGCTATCACATATATGTCTTTACTCCCTGTGATACAAGTAATACTTATTTCCCTTGGGTTGATGGCAACAAAGTTGGTTATCATTCATTTGCACTAGCGTACGATTTAGGCTCGCTCAAACACTTGGAGAAATATTTATGATAGGATTAATATGGATAACTGGCAAATATGGTTTGCGATTTACTTTTCAGGAGTTTTAACCTCAATGTATGCATTGTGGCTACCCTCTTACAGAGTTATAAAAGAACTGCAACCAGATAATATATTTATGCGAAGACCTCTTTTAACGAACTTCGTAGTATTTTGGATGTTCTTTATAATGTTTCCAGTTGTAATACTAAGCGTAATTATACCAAGTAAAACTGAAAAATTTATAAAAGGATTTATCACAGGGGCAATGCAATTGCCTAAAGAGAAATAGAATGGCTTACAGTAAAGAAGTAGTAGAAAGATTTGAAAAGGTACTAAACAATCCTGAAGCACACGCAGTTGGAAGATTTGACCCTGCTGCCCCTAATGTTGCAACAGGAATGGTTGGAGCACCTGCATGCGGAGACGTAATGAAATTACAACTACGATTAAATGATGAAGGAGTCATCAATGGAGTTAAGTTTAAAACTTATGGTTGCGGGAGCGCAATCGCATCTTCCTCCATGTTTGTAGATATGCTACAAGGAAAAACAATAGAAGAAGCAAAACAAATTAAAGACAAAGATATAGCAGAAGCTTTAGAACTACCTCCCATAAAGCTTCATTGCTCAGTTTTGGCAGAGGAGGGAATTAGGAAAGCAATTGAAAACTGGGAAGAAAAACTCGAACACAGAAGGCATAACCAATAGAACATTTACAACCGCCTCTAGAAAGGATTGGCAAGACCCAATTAGAGAGGTTATAAAGTTAATTGATAAGCATAATAATTATTCTATGCTAAAAAGACTTGAATGTGATGGTGGTTTTCATGCACGACAAAGTGCAATTCTACAACAGTATGTATTGAATTTAAAAACATGGATTAAGGAGAATGAGAGATTTATTGATAAGTAGTCTTAGAGCCTTTTTAGAAGGCGAGGCTGCAAAGGCAAAAGCAAATGTAGAGGTATATTTGGAGAACCCTGCAGGCATTGGCGAACACCCAGATGTGGTGGAAGCAATGCGTAGTGAACTTTCTAAGTTGTCCCAAGCTCAAGAGGATTTGGCGACTTTGGAAAGGGAATTTATGGAGTAACCCAAAAATAGTTCTTGACTTTGCCCTTAATTTTTTGTATAATATATTATATTTAAAAATAACAGTATGAGTGATAGATTTTATATGCAGATGTTAGAGTCCACAGGTTGGGCACCTGGCTACAGAAATACAAAATCAATCGCTGATTACGAAAACAAATTTGGTAAAATTAGGAGAAAACGCATGGCATGGGACGATGCAAAGAAAGCTCAAGCAGTTGAGATGTATCAGGATAATGAACCTACTCCTGAAACAAGTGTGGAGATAGTAAAAGATATAGCCGAAGAACTCGGCGAATCTCCAAACGGGGTTCGTATGATACTCACCAAAGCTGGTGTGTATGTAAGAAAAAATCCAGCACCTGCAAGTTCAGGTGGAGGTAGCACAGGTGGTGGCAGAATGAATGTTGCTGACGCACAACAAAAATTGACAGACGCATTAAATGACGCAGGTCAAGAAGTTGATGCAGGTATTATCAGTAAGCTAACTGGTAAAGCAGCCGTATACTTTGCAAACATCATAGAGAACATAAAAACAGATTAGCATTGCTGTTGCTAGCTAGGGGGTAGAAATACTCCCTAGCATTTTTACATCTTGAAGAACCACCTCGGTACTAACAATTCAAAAGATTTTGTTAGATTAGTATGGAGGTATAATGACAAAAGACGACTTCAAGAAAAAGCTAGACGATGCAGGTGACGCAGTAATCACCTATAAAAGTCAGAAGTCCAGAAAGCAAAAATATAACATTTGCACTCGAGATTTTACGACGCCGTATATACAGAAGAAGAAAACTCGAGCCAAGGAAGACCCCAGCACAGTTTTACTATTTTGTTGGGACACGGATTCTTATAGACTATTAAAGTTTAAAAGTGTCCTCAGTATTGTTCCACTAAATCGAATCATCAAGAATGATTGATTTAACAGCACCTAGTATATATGAAAAGGTAATTCAGGAAGCTGAGTTTGAACAAGTACGCCTTGTGATTAGTACCTTTAGAGATGTAGAATACTTATCAATAAGAAAATATTACCTAGACTTTGAAGAAGAATGGAAACCAAGCAAAGATGGGATAACAATGCCAATCGACTTTACAAATACAAGAAACCTTCTAGCGGGTATGTTAGAAATTGTTTCTCTCGCCGAAAGTAAAGATATGATAGAGAGTGAGTTTAAGGAACTTATAGACCAAATCTATCTTACCTAGTCAAAAATAGTTCTTGACAAACAGTTAAAATTTCTGTATAATATTCATATGATAATAAAAGGAAGTATGAATTACACACCAAGCGGACGTAAACGCAAGACTAATGCTTGGAAGAAAGCAAAGCGACCAAGCTTTGTCGCACAATCTAAAAAGACATTCGCAAAGAAAGTAGAAAAACAAAAGGAAATCCCTAGTATAAAACCTACCTCTGGACATTGTTCAGTAGCGGATACCTCTTGGAAGGTTGAAATAAGCAAACAATATACAGTAGCACCTGCTTACAACAAGGGTGCATATCAAGTCATTCCAAAAGATGACATCAAACATATAGGAAAGTAATGAGTATACAAGCATACGTAAATCAATGTAGATTTAGCTACTATAATGGAAAACCAATCATACCTGACGAAATGTATGATGCTTTGGTTGAAAGAGCAAAGATAAAAGAAACTGTTGGTAGCGATTCTGATGAGGCAAGATATCCTCATCTTTATCCTATGTACTCCTTACAGAAAGTATATATGGGAGATAAAGGGCCAGATTTTAGAAGAAACGCAACTATAGTTACTCCTAAATTAGACGGTGCTGCCGTAGCCTTAACTTATGTAAAGGGCAAACTAGAGCAAGCACTTACTAGAGGAGACGGCAAGAAAGGAGTGGACGTAACTGATAAGATGAAATCATTATTACAGTTCGACCTTCCCGAAGAATGCGACCAAATTGCATTTCAAATAACGGGAGAGCTGGTCGCTCCCAAATCAATACCGAACGCAAGAAACTATGCAGCTGGTGCACTTAATCTAAAAGAACTCTCAGAGTTTGAAGAACGAAATGTATTCTTCATAGCATATGGAGTGCAACCATATTTATCTTCAAGTTTCTTATCAGACCTCGGCACTCTTGTAGAGTGGGGGTTTGAAACAGCTGCATGCTCAGACTTCAATGAGTTTCCACAAGATGGCTCAGTATTCAGAGTAGATAATTATGATTACTTTGAAGAGCTTGGTTACACATCACATCACCCTCGTGGTGCATATGCTTTGAAAGAGAGACCGACAGGTGTAATTACAAAGCTACTTGATGTTGTATGGCAAGTAGGAAAGTCTGGAGCAGTATCACCAGTAGCAATTCTAGAACCAATAGTAATTGGAGAGGCTACAGTATCTCGTGCTACATTACATAACATGGCAATTATAGAAGGTCTTGGACTAGAAATAGGTTGTTATGTAGAAGTAATTAGAGCAGGGGAAATTATACCTCAAGTTATTTCACGAGTTGATTAATGTATAAACCTCTACCCGATTGCTTAACTATTATGCACAGCACTATTCATGGGCTAGGCATTCATGCTACTGAAAATATAGAAGCAAAAACAGATTTAGGATTTACTCATTATGATAGTGTAGAAAACGGCAGAGTTCGTAGCCCTCTTGGAGGGTTTGTAAATCATAGTGAGAATCCTAACTGTATTATTATTTTAAATCCTAGAATTCCACATGCCAATAGTAGTCTGATTACTGTCAGACCAATAAAGATTGGAGAAGAATTAACAGTATATTATACTTCATATAAAGTCTAATGGCAGGTGGAATCTATAACGAAACTTATTTTAGGAATTATCCTGAAGAATGTGAACGAGAAGGAGTTCTCTATGGAGTTATATTAGTAAATAAGAAAACTTTTGAAAGAGAATGTATAAAGGTTGGGATAGCGAGTGGTAAAGACTGGCGTCATGTAATTAAACGAAGCCGAGGGTTCAAAGGGTATGACCTGAGAATCCAAAGAACTTATCACAGCACTCTATACAATGTTTGGGCAGTTGAACAAATTCTGCACGAACAGTACAAAGATGATAGGTATATCCCTAAAGTCAAATTTGGAGGACATACTGAGTGCTTCAAAATTTCTTCTCTCATTCTACAGGACTTTCCAAAAAATAATTCTTGACAAATGGTCACTCGTTTGTTATAATATACTTATAAAAATTGGAGAACAAGTGAATTTAGCAGAAATCAAACCACCAACAGATTGCCCCGTATGTAGTGCAACTTTGGTTTGGCAGAAAGATATTCTGTATTGTGTTAATACCTCTTGTGAGGCTCAGTCCTCAAAGAAAGTTGAACACTTTGCATCAAGTTTGAAGATAAAGGGCTTAGGTCCTGCTACTATCAATAAACTTGGTCTCACTTGTATCTCTGACATTTATAACATGACTAAACAAGATGTTATTGAAGGTCTTGGTTCGGAGAAATTGGGTTCTAAGTTATATCAAGAAATAGAAAAGAGCAAAACTACAGACCTAATCACTCTCCTACCAGCTTTCTCGATACCTCTGATAGGGCGGAGCGCCTCTAATAAATTTAGAAATAACATTTCAGCTATAAGCGAAATAACCTTAGAGAAATGTATAGAGGTTGGTCTCGGTCCTAAAGCGGCGTCGAACTTAACACATTGGTTAGTTGATACTTTTCATTCCGAAGAGTTTTATAAATTACCGTTTTCATTTACTTGTGAGAAGTCCAATACAGTACAAAAAACTAGAGGGACAGTTTGTATCACAGGGAAACTGAAGTCATACAAAACAAAAGCGATTGCGCAACAGATTTTAATGCAAAACGGATTTGATGTAAAGGATAGTCTCACGAGAGATGTGAACTATTTATTAAACGAAAGTGGAATAGAAAGTGCAAAAACTCAGAAGGCTCACTCGATGGGCATAACAATATTTAACAATTTTAAACAATTAATAGAAAACGGAGAAAACAATGGCACTACCTAAGTGGACAGATGAAAGAACTCAACAATTAGTTGATTTCGTTGGAGACGGCCCAGTCTCTCAAGCACAAGTTGCTGAAGCTGCTGATGAACTAGAAACTTCTACAAGAAGTGTTTCATCAAAGTTAAGAAAAATGGGATTTGATGTTGAACTAGCTTCAGCATCTGCTAGCAAATCTTTCTCAGATGAGCAAGAAGCTACATTAAGAAACTTTGTAACTGACAACTCTGGAAGTTACACATACGCAGAAATTGCTGATAATTTTGAAAACGGCAACTTCTCTGCAAAATCAATACAAGGTAAGATTCTTTCAATGGAACTTACTGGACATGTAAAACCAGCACCAAAACCTGAGAGTGTTAGAACTTACACACCTGAAGAAGAAGATACATTTGTATCTATGGTTAACGACGGAGCATTTGTTGAAGAAATCGCAGAAGCTCTTGACAAAAGCGTTAACTCAATCAGAGGTAAAGCTTTATCATTACTTAGAAGTGGTGAAATCAACGGTATTCCAAAACAAAGAGAAACTAAAGGTTCAAGCAAAGCTGATGTCTTAGCTGAACTTGACATCTCTGAAATGACTGTTGAAGAGATAGCTGATGAGATTGGCAAGACTGTAAGAGGCGTTAAAACAATGTTGACCAGAAGAGGTCTTCAATGTGCTAATTACAACGGAGCTGCTAAAAAAGAAATCGGTTAATCGATAGCAATATCTGGCAAGGGAGTTCGCTCCCTTGCTTTTTCTTGGGAGAGTTATGAATATTGCTAGTGCATTACTGAAACAAATCATTGACACAAAAGACTTTGATACTTGGTCAAAGCTGAAGGAGTATTATCTCCCTAGCGAGTACCGAGGGATTTTTAGTGCCTTAAATAAGCATATTGACCAATACCAAGATATACCAACACTAGAAGAATTTGATGCAGGATTACGAGATAGGTCTCTGCAGGAAAAGATAACAGCAATCAAAAACATTCAAGTAGAAGTCCCAGCAGACTTACTTCTTGATTATCTCAAAAATGAATTTACGCAGACGGAGATACTTGATGAATTAGATAAGTATGTAGATGGTACCGTCGCAATCGCAACAGCAGAAGAAAACTTAGAAGGATTACAAGAAATAGTTTTAAAGGTAAGTGACAAGGTAGATGTGCAACCTCCCGAGGAGAGTATGCAAGCTATTAATCTATTTGAAGATGATAGTGAATTATCTAGGTATTTACCTTTAGGACTCAACAGCGAATATGATTCGCAGTTACAATTCTCTCCCAAAGACTTGGTACTTGTGGGAGGTAGACGTGGTGCTGGTAAGTCTGTTACTTGTTGTAACTTAGCAAGTAATGTTTATGACTCAGGCAGAACAGCTATGTATTTCACTATTGAGATGGATAGTAGAAGTATTCTACAAAGAGTATGTTCTATATCTACTGGCGTACCTCTAAAGAGACTACGCAGTAAAAATCTTTCTAGTGAAGAATGGAGTTTAGTTGGAGGCTGGTGGGCCGGCCGTTTTGATGATAGCGGAGATGCTTTGCAAGAGTTTGAGACTACTCGAAATTTTGAGAAGTTTCATTCTCAACTATCTAAACTAAAACTAAACGAAGAAAGACAAATAGATGTTGTGTATGACCCTGCCCTTAGTTTATCGAGAATCCAGTCGGAACTCGATAAGAAAGTCAAGACTCTTGACGTGGGTATAGTAATCATAGACTATCTGAACCAAGTACGCCGCCACAATGTGCCAAGTCGCTCTGGACAATATGATTGGACAGAACAAATAGAAGTTAGTAAGAGGCTGAAGTTGTTTGCACAAGAGTATGAAACCTTAGTGTTTTCCCCGTATCAAACTGATGCGACAGGAGAAGCTAGGTTTGCTAAGGGTATTCTTGACGCAGCGGATGCCGCTTACTCTCTTGAGACTTGGGAGCAAGAAGATAGATGTATGACATTCAACTGTGTAAAGATGAGAAGTAATCAAATGGCAGGCTTTTCATCAGAAGTTGATTGGGAGACACTAAAAATAGGGCCGCAGTCTGCACTCTCACCAAAAGAAAGAGAGGCTGTGGAAAATTCAATGAAAACAGGAGAGGAGGTTGATGACTTATGATATTATATTTAGAAAGTCAACTTAAAGATGCTTATGTCGAATTTGTAGAAAATATTGCTCGTCAGCCAGGAATAATAAAAATTCCTACGCTTGAAGAGTTTAGACCAATCTACGAGGCAGAGATGGAGGAACTATACCATGGCCAGCAATCGGATAACTAAAGAATCTGCACTTCAACTATGGTTTCCAGACCATATTATGAAGTCCATGGATATAGAGGAGCTTCTAGCAAAAGAAATAAACGAACAGGAAATAATTAAAAGAGTTCCTGTAAACACACCGTTATTAGCTTCTATAGAAAGAGAAGGCATATTAAATCCTTTTCTTTGTATGGAGAACTATTGGTGTATAGCGGGTCAGCAAAGACTGCGCTGTGCGAAAGAAATAAAAAAGTCAAATCCAGATTGGAGTTGTAGAGTGAATGTATTTATAATAAAAGGCAAACCTTGGGAGCCGTTGTTCCTATGGGAAGATGAGGACTTTAAAAATAATGCAGTTGCAATTTACTTTCAAATGTTAGAACTAATATTTAAGAGTAGGTTTTATATTTACGATAAAGATAATTCTGGAGAAAACATGAGACTTTTCGAAGAATTAGGAGACAGAGCAAAGTGGAATCACGACAATTAATAAGAAACGAAGCTGACCCGAGGTTGAGACAAATGTCTGAACCATGGACAGGCACAATACAAGAACTAGAACCTATAGTAGATGCTATGGGTGCGGCTATGGAAGAACACAATGGTGTGGGTATTTCAGCTATACAAATAGGAGTGCCGCTAAGATTATTTATTGCGTGTAATCCACCAGAGCTATTCATAAATCCTAGAATAGTAGAAAGAAGTCCAGCAACAAGTAACCATTATGAAGGTTGCTTAAGCTGTCCTAATGTGACAGTAAGAACTAAGAGGGCAAAAACAGTTACATTGGAGTACACCTCCATAGAAAATAAGCGTGTAAGAAAAAAGTTTAAGGGAATTGATGCAGTTGTAATTCAACATGAGTTTGACCACATCAATGGGTTTTTAATTTTAGACAGAGGAAAAGTATACAGAGCATGATAAAGCATATAGGATATCCTTTACCTTCTGAAATGTTTCACCCACATTTATACTGCTGGGCTATGCCCAAAGATGAGGTAGCTTCTAGGCTATTAGATATACCTCTAAAATGTAGGGTTTGTGGAAAAGTAATAAATGAAAAAGATATGGAGACTATGGGCAAAAGCCCTAGGAGAGAAAGAGGGAGCAACTGATAGCGAAGCAGATAAGATAGCAATGATTAGAAGTGTCATTGCACTTGTTAATTTTTTGACTTGCTTTGTTATTATAGCGGCAAATATTCATCATTGGTAAATAAAATATGACAGTATTAGAACTATTAGAAGAGAAAAAGATACCATACAAAGTTTCTACAAGAGACTTTGTGGTTAGATGTTTGAACCCTGAACATGATGACAGTAATCCTAGTATGAGGATTGACAGCGTCACAGGAATATTCAACTGTTTTTCTTGTGGTTTCAAGGGAAGTATTTTTAAATTCTTTGACGCTCCATCAAATCCACTCGATATTAAACGAGAACATTTTAAGAGAAAGGTACAGGAAAAGAGGTCAGAGAGTATTGGCTTAAACTTTCCAAGTGATACTATCATGTATAACCAGTCTCATAGGAATATATCAGAAGAAACCTATAAGGAGTTCGAATGTTTCATATCTAGCCACTCTCACTTCGAGGGCAGATACTGTTTTCCAATTAGGGATATTAGAGGTAAGATTGTTGCATTTAATAACCGTGCGCAATCACCAACACAAGTTCCGAAGTATTTGTTTGAGCCAGCGGGCGCAGTACTTCCCTTATATCCAGCTCGTCCTTATCCAATTAAGGGAAGAGTTATCCTAGTTGAAGGCATATATGATGTTATAAATCTATGGGATAAAGGATTAAGAAATACAGTTTGTTGTTTTGGCACAAGGAATATTAATACTGAAAAACTAACCCTTTTAAAAATGCAGGGAGTAACACAAATAGATATTTTCTTTGACCCTGACGATGCGGGACTCGACGCACAAAACAGAGTAATTGAATTGTGTGAATCCGTAGGATTGTTACACTATGGAATAAAAATTAGAAAAGAATTAGGAGATGCTGGTGCACTAACGCATGAGCATGTCAAAAGATTAAAGGAGAGATTATATGGCTAATATAGCTATTGTAGAAGTAAAGCCAGGTCGTAATGATTATGTGTCATTATTCAACAACGAGTTTGAATTTGACCAGTTTCAGCTTTGTTCAAATCCTAGTGTTAAGAGAGTTCTTAAACGAGATATTGATATAGAGTTTGACCCTGATAATTACGAATGGGTAATTTTAATAGGTTCTGAATCACTTAAATACTACACTAAAGAAGGCTCTATCACAGAATATAGTGGTAGATGCATAGACGATAAGTTTCTTCCTGCGATAAATCCAGCAATGCTAGCTTTCAAACCCGAGGCAAAGAAAACTTGGGACGAATCTAGAGATAACATTGTAAAGTTTATTAATGGTGACCTTAAAGTAGAAAAAGTAGATAAGTGTTATGGAATTACAGAAAGTGCAGATTTACATGTATTTTTAGATAATGCATTAAATCATGACAATGACTTTGTCGCACTTGACTCAGAAACATCTGGGTTATATCCGAGAGATGGGCATATGCTAGGCATAAGTTTATCTTACGAAAAAGAACATGGTGCATACATAGATTGTAATTGCATTGATGAAAAAGCAGAAGGATTGTTACAGCAACTCTTTGATAAGAAGAGAGTAGTGTTCCATAATGCTAAATTTGATATTGCTTTCTTTGAGTATCATTTTGGATTTAAGTTTCCAAGATTTGAAGACACAATGTTAATGCACTACATGTTAAACGAACAACCTGGAACACACGGGTTGAAACAACTAACATTGAAGCATACACCATATGGTGATTATGAAAAACCAATGTATCAATGGATAGAAGAATATAGAAAAAGAAATGGAATACTAAAAGATAGTTTCTCTTGGGATATGATTCCTTTTGAAGTTATGCAAGACTACGCAGCAATGGATGCAGTAGCAACCTTTTTACTTTTTCAAAAGTTCGAAAACGCTTTAGTAAAGAATGAAAAAATGCACAGCGTGTATAAAGACATTCTCATTCCTGGCTGTAGATTTTTAATTGACGCACAGGACAATGGTGTTCCATTTGATAGACAAAGATTGTTGAAGTCTACTTCCCTCATGCAAGAGGATATTGATAAGGCTGTAGCAAGTCTATATGAATACACCGAAGTTAAAACATTTGAAGCTGCTCAAGGCAAAGATTTTAACCCTAACAGCACAGTCCAGCTTCGTGCACTATTGTTTGATTACATAGGTTTAACACCTACAGGTAAGAAAACTGGCACAGGAGCACACAGTACAGATGCTGAAGTTTTAGGAAAACTAGCAGAAGTACACCCAGTACCAAAATTAGTATTGGATATTAGACAAAAGGTAAAGATTAAATCTACTTATTTAGATAAAATATTACCACAGTTAGATAGAGATAGTAGACTTCGAACAAACTTTAACCTTCATGGCACTACTTCAGGAAGACTTTCCTCTAGTGGTAAAATGAATATGCAACAAATACCTCGTGATAATCCTATTGTTAAAGGGTGTATTAGAGCAACCGAAGGCAATAAGATAGTTGCTATGGACTTAACAACTGCAGAGGTATACTGTGCCGCTGTTCTTGCAAAGGACAAGGCACTTATGAAAGTCTTTCAAGACGGAGGTAACTTCCATAGTAATATTGCTAAGTTAGTATTTAACTTACCAGTTCCTGTAGAAGAAGTTGCAGAACATTATTCAACTGAAAGACAAATGGCAAAAGCTGTAACATTTGGTATTATGTATGGAGCAGGCCCTAAGAAGATTAGTGAACAAGTTTCCAAAGACTCGGGCAGATTTTTCAGCACAACTGAAGCTAAAGAAGTAATTGATGATTACTTTCAACAGTTCCATGCATTGAAGTCCTGGTTGGACAGCTCTAAAAAATTCATTCAAGACAATGGATTTATATATTCCTACTTTGGAAGAAAGAGAAGATTACCAAATGTCTTTAGCGAGGACAAAGGTATTGCCGCACACGAAGTTCGTAGTGGTATAAACTTTCTTGTTCAGTCTATCGCCTCTGATGTAAACTTGCTTGGAGGCATAGATGCTCACAGAGCAATAAAAGAAATAAATGCAGAGAAAGATATGAGAATCTTTGCATTAGTACATGACTCAGTATTAGCAGAGGTCAAAGAAGAAAGAGTTGATGAATACTGTGAAATACTAAGAGATAGTGTACAAAAAGATAGAGGGTTATCAATACCTGGCTCACCTGTAGGGTGTGACTTTGATATTGGTGATGATTATTCATTTGGAAAATTTGAGGCAAAATATGAAAGAATTACATGACTTCAAACATGAAAACAGATGGGCACAAGTATATAAAGTAGGAGACGATTATGTTGTCCAATGCTTTATAAATCAAATTTACGAAGGTTCAAAAACAATAACAGGACATAGTGAGCAGTATGCAGAAGACTGTGCAGAAAATTTTGTTTTTGGTATATGGGGGTTTACCCATGATTAAAAGACTTTTATGGTTTATACTAGATTGTTGGAGGCTTGTAATGGATAATAGATATAATCCATTACGCTATATAAAAGACCCATCAATACAAGCATACTTCACTCTAGTATTATTTATAATGTGGTCAGGCTATTTTGGTTTGATTGCAGGGCATTATCTAGGTTGGTATGGCTATGATATAGTAGCATCTATTCTATTACACGTTCTTGTAGTAGTACCTTTGTTAGTTACTAATCAAGTCTTCAAAGATGCAGAAAGAAACGGTATGCATTATAGAAATACCCACAAGCTATTTAATAAAGCAGATATTAAATATAGAGACGGAGATAACACATAGTGAACAATCGAAGACAAATAACAACATCAGATAGATTTGCTTATGGAATGACTAAGTTTTTTAGGTTCATAGCAGATACTTTCTTTGCAAAACGATACGGACACAGAGCAGTAGTATTAGAAACTGTTGCTGGAGTTCCTGGTATGGTAGCAGGTATGTTATTGCATATGAAAAGTTTAAGAAAGATGAAAACAGGCTACGGCCCTGACATAAGAGAAATGTTAGCAGAGGCAGAGAACGAAAGAATGCATTTGATGTTTTTCATTGAGATAGCAAAACCAAACTGGTTTGAGAGACTTTTAGTGCTAATAGCTCAAGGAGTGTTTTTTGTTTTCTATTTAATTCTCTATGTAATATCTAATAGGACAGCACATAGAATGATAGCTTATTTTGAGGAAGAAGCAGTAAGAAGCTATACAGAGTATCTTACATTAATAGAATCAGGATATGTAAAAGATGTGCCTGCTCCTAAGTTAGCAATTGATTATTACAACTTAAATGACAACGCTAAGTTATCAGATATGATTGTAAAGGTTAGAGAAGATGAACAACATCA
>MDTG01299172.1_pt1 | contig 14910 bp, 6 predicted proteins | sample 811421 | NCBI WGS metagenome assembly MDTG01 (sample SAMN05326645, study PRJNA326480) | marine metagenome | isolation source: seawater | place: Pacific Ocean: South East | collected 2011
GAATACGATGAGGAATGGCGTGACCCTGAAACCGGAACTCTGTATGGGGATTTAGACGGGAATGGAATTATTGAAGGAAATGAAACACTATTAGGCGATATTAACCAAAATGGAATAGAGGATAACGAATCTTCATCCTTTGTACCAGATATCGACATAGAATTCATGTTTTATGATGCAGTCGGACCGGGTGGAGAAAATATTGCATTCACCAATTACATGGGACCATTAGTTTACGCTGCAATGGGAGAACCTGAGACATTAGAAGAAATTAATGCAGACCCAGAAAACTCTGTGACACTGGAAAGAGCAGAACTATGGAATTTCGAGCATCCAACAGACCTTGAAATCACATTAGCTAGAGATTGGACACTGTATGGTGGCATAGGTGCTTTGATGAGGGACTATGGAGCATTAGACGATGATTATGTGACAAATGAATCCGAAGATATAGTCAATCTATCAACTAGAATGGATAGATTACTTGGGATAGAAATTTCTAACGAAGTCGCTCGAGACATATTATTCCTCGGAAATGGAACAGATGACCCGCTAGGAATAATTGCAGAAAGTGAATCAGGAACCTCATTTGGGATTGATGCTTATTTAGAAATGTCAAAAGACGAAGCTATGCAAACATATGGACTCAACTCTAATCAACATGATGCTATCAAGCAATATTGCTCTAGTTGGGTATCAAATGAATTCGCTCTTCCGTTAATTTTCGTCAATGGTGAAGGAAATATTACTGCATCTCAATTTGTGAACCAAACATTTGGATCGGTCAATCCAATCGATGACTCATACATGGAATATTCACTTAACATAAACGGAATGTGGGGGTCTGGAGACTTAGGATTTCCTGACGCCCCAGTAGTCAACCTTACTCAAGAAGAAAGTGCAAGAATATTATATGGTCCAAATGGCTTGACAACCGCCAATGGATCAGATATGTTCCTCTATGGAGAATTAAGTGGTAAGAGCCTACCAGTAGATTTGAGCACTGGAATATTGCAAGATGCTAAAGAATGGAATAACCAAACTGTAGCAGAGATTTATCAAATCGATGAAAATGCAGCAGCGGCAGCTAGACTATTGATGATAGAAATTATTTTCAAGAATTTCATGCCTGATTTCCTAAAGGATAGTTTTGGCACTTCAAAATATCTTACTCAACCAATGAACAACTGGATTCTGGGATGGCATGATCCCGTCAATGCCTACTTAGCAACAGGCGATTCATCCAACATGACAGCAGGTTGGACTAGTTTAGAAGCAAATGAAACGTTTTACGGCTCTGCAGAGTATGTAGAAGGAGGAATTCCCACTGGAGACCCTCCTTTAGTTACAGTGTGCACCGGAGAATCGGATATTTGTAAGAGAGGCGAGACTGTAAAAGTAGGAGATAGCGACTACATAAGTTGGCGCACGCCTGAAAAACAAGATGCTACTTACGGATTAATCACTGCCGAATTAAGGGGAGACACTGTTGGTAGTTTCATAACAGGTAATGGCGACCTTGTCGACCTTTCAGGATACGGCATAGTGCCTTTAAATTGTGATTCATCTGGGAAACTCAAAGGAGTTCCAGTAGATGTTTGCGAAGCCAGTATGGACCCATTGAGTAGGCCTATACAAGCCAAATTAATCAACGATGGAGGTTTGATTGACGCAATACCTGGGGCGCTACCAGTTTACTTTGGAAGCGAAGTTTCAATCAAAGCAGAGTCGATTAGCAAAGTCATAATCGGCGGAGAATCACAATCTGTATTCTACCTTGATACACGAAATACTACAGAACAACAAGAACCTCCTACATTGGAAGATATGCAAGAAGTTTTCATGATTGAGACATCAGCAGAACTGGATGATGAAACTGCTGAAGCACTTGTTTCAAACATTGTAACAAATCAAGACTCACTCATGTACTTCTCGAACTTTGACCACTGGATTGATTGGGTAACAGTATCTTTCTGGGTTTTGGGTTTATCGGGTTTAGTATTTGGTGGAATTCTAATTTTAAGAAATAACAAAGAAGAAATTAACCTCACTACCCAAGAAAAAGTGTATGAAGAAATTGAGGCAAATGTGGAAGATTCTGAGGAATAATCAAACATTGAAATCACACACAATTTGAAGTAGGAATTTCCTTACGCATATCCATGTCGATGCAAAAAAATGTACTTGGACAAGACATTGGTGAATGCTCTTGTAAGCCAATGACTGGATGGTATAGAGATGGTCACTGTAATACTGATGAGCACGATAGAGGTTCTCATACAGTATGTTGCATAGTTAACGAAGAATTCCTGAATTTTGCAAGAATGAGGGGTAACGACTTGATTACTCCTGCACCGCATTTTAATTTTCCAGGACTAAAACCGGGGGATTCCTGGTGTGTATGTGCAAGAACCTGGCTAGACGCCCTTAACAACGGCGTAGCCTGCCCAGTAGATCTAGAAGCAACCAATGAGAAGGCACTAGAAATTATTCCACTTGAACTACTAGAAGAAAGAGCAGTCTAATCACTCAGATTCAGATACCGACTCAATGTCTTCGATGTATTTTAGAGCATCCAATTCTAAGAATTTAGAATACAATGGCGGCAGTAGGAGAATGCTTGATAATAAGGCTAATACAATTGCTACGACAAATACCTGTCCAAATAATTGTAATGGAACCAATGATGAGAAATTAAGGACTGAAAAGCCACCTGCAGTAGTAATTGCTGCTCCAAACATTGCTCTTCCGGTGGTTGCACTTGACTTTGTAACCCAATCTTCAGGAGTCCCAGTTGGATTATGTTCTACTTCCTCTTCTAGTCGAGTCGTTAGGTGAACGGCATAATCTACACCTAAACCTAGTGTCAATGCTCCTATTGTCACCGTTTGTGAATTTAGTTGATATCCGGTTAACCCCATAATCCCATAGACCCAAATAACAATCACCATCAAAGGAATCCATGTTACAAATCCTCGTGCTGCTCCTGCTATCAAATCTTGTTGCCTGACCGAATTAATTGCAACTAACATGAACAAAATTACGCCTGCTACAGTTGCGGTTGATATAACTGCTGAGTCTGCAACATCTGCAGTCACTTGAGCTAGTATCAGAGACCTTCCTGAAATTTTTGCTTCGAAATTGTTGTCACTAATCTCTGAAACTTCAGATAATCTGGAACTTAATTCAGACTCAAAATCAACAGCATCCTGCCAATCCAATGTTGCTGCTTGGAATGATATTACCGTTTGAGTCGCATCTGAATTTAAATTACTACTGGACACATTTCTGCCGTCTTCTGTCAACAACCACTGTTTTAGATTATCAAATGATGATTCGTCTGCATCTAAATTATTCAATAACTGATCTAATTCACTATTGGTAGTGCGCGAATCTTCTAGTACACTCCAGATTCCTACTGGAACCCCATTAATTCCATCTGTATTTTCAAGTTCTAACATAACATCGTAATACATCACTTGACCACCAGATGAAATTACATCTCCGTTGATTACTACGTAAAGAGGAGATGGACTGCTTTGGAATTCATCCGCTATTGTAAAGAAATCTTGAACCACAGGTACTGACTCATCAAAGTTGTCCCGTGTATCAAAACCTACCTCTAATTGCTGGAAGCCGATAAACATCGGAATTGAGATGATTATCGTTACCACTACAACCTTTCCTGGAATCTTTGTAAGAGAACCAATCCACTTAGAAATCGGTCCAATTTCGACTGTACCTGATTTTTCAAGTTTAAGTTTTTTAGGTGGGATTAACATCAGTAATGCGGGTAAAACCGTAATACTGAGTATGTAAATGTAAAAGAGACCAATCGCAATAACCGTTCCGAATGATACCAAAAACGCTTGTGATGAGAATCTAAATGATAAGAAACCAACTATGTCAGTGAAAATAGCTACCATTAGAGCCGCAGAAGTCAATAATGTACCCTTCCTAATGGCCTCTCTTCGTGTTTCTTTACTGAAATCCTGAAGAGTTTTTCTATCTTGAGGGTTGTTACTCTCTTCGTCGATTAACTCTTCTCTTATCCGAGACACTACGTGTAAACCATAGTCAACGCCAATCGCCAACAGTAGAATCGGAATCGAATTCATGGCGGCATTAAATAACATATTTACCCCTAAAAGGGTCAAAAGTCCTGCAGTACCATAGGTTGCTGCAATAGCAAAAACGGTCAAAATTAAGACGCTGAAGGTATCTCTCTTGCTCCTAAATTTAGTCCATAGAATGAAACCGAGCAATAAGAGACAAATTGAATTCAATATTCCTAATTCTTTTCCAAGGTTGGCATTTTGTCCTGTTGCTAGTTGAGAGAAAGAGAATACAGAAATATCATTGTCTCCTGTCTCATCTAACGCTTGTTCAGTTAGTTCTCCAGCCCATATTGTAACCTTGTCTTGAACATCTCCAATGACCTCTTCACCATGTTCTTCGGGGTCGGTGATTACCACAAAGGTAGTCAGAATCGGCCCATCTGAATTCCAAGGTTCATCTTGGTCATCAGCAGGCAAATTTGAGATAATTAATTCTCTATAATCAATGGATTGCATACCCATCAACATACCTATTTTTCCAGTGATTTGCCCAGTTACTGCACTGACAGTCATGTGATTTGAACTCAAATTATTCATCATGAAGTCAATCGCTGAGTTGACTTGAACCAATTCTGATGAAATCCTAGTGTTCTGGTCCATTCTCAAAAGCCATTCTGAGGGGTCTTCAAATGTCCAATTTCTCAATTGATCAGCAGTAATTAAACTAGGATTAGGAATCGTATTTACCCTACTTTGCAATTCAGCCAATGAAGCATTAAAAGTCTCATTTGTTGAGTTTGTGACTGCATTGATTGAACCCTTTAATTCCAATATCCAAGGTAGGTTCGTATCTGTATCTTGATACATGAACCATTGTAATGCTGAACTTGCCATTCCGTTGTTTGGTTGTATGCCGTACAATGGATACTGGTATTCTTGTAATTCTGAATGCTCCAGAAGGATGGCCTCTAAGACCGCTAATTGAGCCCAAGTTTCTGCCTCATACAAATCTCCTGATTCAATTTGATCGATGAATCTAATAAAGTCAATAGATGCTTGATATTCGTCTTCAACCTCATTAAGTAATCTAACTGTTTCATTATCTGGGAAAAATGCATCTTCGCTATTATCAAAATCGATATTCATCGCAAAGGGTGTAATAATTAACAATGCAGCGAAAAATATTCCAATTGCTATTTTTGGTCTATTTGCACTAAAAATTGTCATGTTGTCTAACACAGATTTCATCGCTACCAGAGATGTTAGGAATTTTCCTTAGTTATAGCCTATTGTATTCATTCCGTTTGAAATACGTGGTTTGAATATCTCGACCCTAACGGGAGGAGTTTTTTTGGCACAAAACTCAGTAATTAAATTGAGAATTTTATTGTGATAAATCTTTGACTTTTTCAACTAAATCCATACGCCTTAAACGCCAGATTCCAATTGGAGTCATTGCAACAGCTATGATTATGACACCTGCCATCAATTGGAACGCTACATTTGGAACAAGCACTATGGCTACGTAAAATTGCCATGATGAAAATGATGCAGCTAAACCAATGGCACCACCATATGCAAATGCCACTCCAACCAAACCTCCAATAAATCCGATTAGTAAACTTTCGAAAAGTAGCATCAGACCCAAACTCTTTGTTGATGCTCCAAGAACACGTAATGTTGCAAGTTCGAAATCTCTTTCTGCAACATTCATTATCATTGTATTGAACATAACTGCAACAGTAAACAATAATCCTAGATACATCATCGCTTCGAAAATTTGTGTCTGTTGGTCGATTAGACTATTCATTCCATTTATCAAAGTCTGACGTTCTACCACACCCATCGACATTTCAGCGAGTGATGTATCAATTTCAACCCCATCCGGTAATACAAGATAAATTGATGTGGCATTGACACCCAATACGTCACCCAAATCTGCTCTCAAGAAATACATAGTCCTGGCAATCTCGCCCCTCGTGATTCCAACAACCTTGATTTCATGTTCTGCACCGTTTACCAAAATTGTATGCTGCTCCCCAATATTCCAGCCAAGAAATGAGATTGCTCCTTCATCAACCATTACTTCGTCAACTAAATTATTTGAATTCGGTTGTTCCCCGTTAATTATATTCACATTTCTCATTCCAGAATCATAAGATTCCATACCGACTAATGAGATTACTCGCTCTAAACCATCACTATCTTCTACAGAACCTAAAGGTGTCTCAATCAGTGGCTCGTAAGTAACACCTCGACTTTCAGCCCACTCTATAACTGAGTCTTCGCCTTCTTCAGAGATGTAAACTTGAGCATCCCAGCTTTGTTGTTCTTCCAGTCCACCAACAATTGTTTCTTCAAGACCTGCTGACATCATCTGTACTGAACCAAACAGCATCAATGAAATTCCTACCGCTAAGAACGTCATAGTCAAACGTATTGGTTTCCTTACGCTTGATCTAATTGAAAGTCCTAATGTAGTTGGCATCCAAGAAGTCATTTTTCGGAGAATATTTGAACCAATTTTCACTTGATTCTGTCCACTCAAAACTTCGAGTGGGTCGAGTCTACTCGCTTTCCATGCAGGGAAAGCACCTGATAGGAAGACAACAATCATTGTCGGGATTATTACCGTTGAATAAAGAGAGATTGGAATCTCTCTTTCAGTAATAGGAAGGCCAACTATTCCTTCGTACAAATCCAACATTGCGTCTGAACCATACGGGCCGATTAGTGCTCCAATTGTACATCCCACTGCACCAATTGCTACAGGTGCTATTAGGTAACCTGTCATCAACGATGAGCGGTTTACACCAAGAGTCCTAAGAACTGCAATTTCTTTAGCCTGACTTTGAACTAGACGTTGCAAACTCAAAACGATAGTTATCGAAGCAATTGCTGCTATCATTACGGTAAAGGGAAGAGTCATTCGTTTTGCGCCTTCCATATCCTGCCTCATTATTTCAACAGGCTCATTCTGACCTCTGTCTCTTATCCTACCATCTAATTCAGCAAACTCAAGAGATTCAGATACCATTGATTTAATCGAATCTATTTCATCTCCTTCATATTCCTCTGTATCTGGAAAATCAAAGGAAGGTGTTCCTTCAATGTCCAATATTATTGTATTACTTGTTCCAATTGAGGTATTAATTAGTCGAGCCATTCCACTATCTGAAAGATAGCCAACTACATATTGGCCAGTTTCTGGCGGGAAAATCGAACCTTCTGGAGCCATGAAAACATGTAATGGGTGGTATCCGATTCCAACCATCTTGAATTGTAATGATGAGCTGCCCGCACTAATGTTGATATTATCTCCGATTGACAACTTAAGGACATCCGCAACATGCGCATCAATAACAATCTCATCCGCACTATCTGCAACTCTCCCCTTTGTATGGTCAGCAGGCATCCAAACTCGGTCTGAGTTTGCATCTGAAGGAATTCCATGCCAAAGTGAATTTATGATATGCTCGCCTGATTTGTTAGTGTGGAACATAGTCCCTTGTACGATTGTTCTCCCTTCGCATGAATCGAGAGGTGCTGTTTCAGTAGACCATGTAGATTGTAAATTATCACAAAAGGCTGTGACTTGTTCTGGAGACCAGTACGTACTACGATTATCAATCCACAGATCTCCAAGATTAGCACCTTCGTCATCATCACCATGTAATGTCTCATACATTCCGTCTAGATTGTGAGAGTAACCTCCGAAGGTAATACCTGCAAATACTCCTACTGAAACCATAAGCACGACAGCCAATAGACGTAATTTTGTTCGCCAAAGGCTTCTTGCCAATCGTTTATTCAAGAGTGCTGACATAGAATCACCTTACTCTTCTTCGTTATTGGTTCGTTTGTCGGAAATAATTTTACCACTATCGATACGAATAACTCGAGTTGCATATTTTACGAGTCCTTCATCGTGAGTTACGAAAACTGACGTGATGTTTTCCTCTTTGCAAGCACTAACCAAAGCCTCCATTACCTTGTTTGAAGTTTCAGTGTCAAGATTACCAGTCAGTTCGTCTCCTAACAGAAGTGTTGGTCGCTTTGCGATACTTCTAGCAATTGCGACGCGTTGTTGTTGGCCTCCACTTATCTCGCCAGGAAACCTATCAATTTCAGCTTCAAGTCCTACTAATTTTAGTAATTGCTTAGCCCTTTCACTATCTTTTTTCCCTGATAATTCCTGTATCAGGAGAATATTTTCTAGTACTGTTAGATCTTGAAGTAGATTGAAGAATTGGAACACATAACCAATGTTATCCCTCCTAAAAGAAGTCATCTTTTCTGAGTGATTTCGGGGAACTTCATCTCCCAAGAAATTGTAACTTCCACCAGTTGGACTGTCAAGGGCTGAAAGACAATTGAGGAGTGTTGTTTTTCCAGAACCAGAGGGGCCGAGAAGAATTACTCGTTCGCCTTCATGGATTTCAAAACTCACTCCATCGAGAGCTTTGACTATGCCTGCCGGAGTTTCATAGTGACGCTCTATATCTTGCATTTCGAGTAATTTTCCCATTTTTTCCACCTTCAATTACAAATCATTTCAGACCAATCTGAAAAATCAGTTATCCACAAATGTCAACTCGACTAATCAATCAACCTATCTTAACCACATGCGTTAGGAGGCGAGATTTAACTTAACCGCAACTTGGTGTGTTTGATATTAATGGTGCCGGGAGCGGGGCTTGAACCCGCGACCTTCGGATGTCTCAGACATGAGAAGGGAATTGGTACGTCTCAATTAGTTCCTTGGAACTGCCCTATGAGTCCGACGCGCCACCAACTACGCCACCCCGGCATGTAGCCTGCCCACCGCCCACACCTCTTTGAATAATGCGGCATAATCATCTGTAGAAAATTCAAAATTTAATTGAAACAACCACAGCCTTCATTCACTGTCATCTTACCGGTTGCTCTGATGGTAGACATCAACACTGCTTTGGCTGCTGCTGCGACCGAAAGGAAAAATCGTGGCACTGGTACGAAAGAGCGAAAGAAAAATCGCTCTGGAGCAGACCTTGGAATAGAGTCTTTTGACCCAGTAAAGCACGTTGCTAAAGAAAAAGCAGATACGGTTTCAATGTGGCTTGTCCTTGGATTTGGAGCAACTATTGCATTATTGATGCGTTATGTTGCAATGCCATCATCTCAAGACAGCCCAGATCTATTGTGGTTTTTACCTCTAATGTGTATTTTCATATTACCCTCATTGCACAGAGCGATACTATCAGAAAAATTTGTTGAACATTATACCAAAGGAACTTGGTTCAAAGCATCATTTCTACATGTTTTTACATGGCTTGCTCTAACGTTTATTCTTACAAACGCACCATTTGCAGATATCGTCGCACCGCAAGTTGATAGCGGCTGGGGAATTATATCAGAATCCGAGGATGGATTTGAATATGATAAATCATCAAAGGATAAAGTAACTATTCTTGAAAATTACACTGGTCAGCATTACTTAGTTTTGTCATTCTCAGACAATGTCTTGGCATCTGGCGCAACATACACAATCAATGCAGATTGGAGCGAAGAATCATTAAATAATTCATGGGTGGCAATTTCAGTGATTGATGACAAGGCACTCGACCCTGTTCGAACCCACAAAGCAATTGACTATCCGGTTGCTGTTGCTATCCCTGATTCGCTTTCTGCAGGAACATATGATGTAACAGTAGATGTTGTTGAGGATGGAGATCCTTGGACAAATACCCGAACAGTCAAAATGACGTTAGTTGTTGAAGAAATTCCAGAATTAAGCGAGTAGTTTTGAAAGCCTTGCAGTCAATGCATCGAGTTGAATTGACTCTCCACCACCTTCAACCAATCTGAAATCAATTTCAGCCATCAATTCAGTAAGTTCTAATTTTTGAATCTCGGATAGGAAATCCGCTCCATAGAGTTCCCTGTGCAATTGATTCACAAAATCGGTACCTGCCAAGCCATATCGGTCTAAAATTTCCCTCAATCTTCTTCTTGCTGCATGGAATCCATCTTGTCTGCAAGCCATTAGGTATTGATGAAGTGTTTCAGGAGGTGCTGTTGCACTAGTCTCGTAGATTAATTCCCTCGAAACATTTGTTTCTAGTGCGGCTGCAACTTGTAGAGCTGTTATTGCTTTTCTTAGGTCACCTTGAGAGATTCTCACAAGTGCTTCTGCGGCATCATTTGCTAGTGAAACTCCTTCAGTTTTTGCAACATCTATGACTTGATTCATAACTTCTGAATCAGGTAAAGGTCTGAATCTGAAAACCGCACACCTGCTTTGAATTGGTTCTATTATTTTGCTAGAATAATTGCAAGAAAGAATAAACCTGCAGGTCTGAGCATACTGTTCCATTATTCTCCTCAAAGCTCCTTGAGCATCATGAGTTAAAGCGTCTGCTTCATCTAAGAATATTATCTTAAATTTCGCGTTTCCATATGGAGACGTTCTAGCAAATTGTTTCACTTTAGAACGTATACTTTCAAGCTTTCTTTCGTCACTGGCGTTCATTTCCAACAGATTGTTTCTGAAATCTTCTCCAAATACATCTCTTGTTAATGCCATTGCAGCAGTGGTTTTCCCAGTTCCAGGCGGACCTGCAAAAAGAAGATGAGGGAAATCGGAAACCTTTGCATAGGAAGCCAATCTTTGGACAACTGAGGTCTGACCCCTTATGTCAGAAACGGTTTGAGGACGGTGCCTTTCAACCCAAAGTTCGCTCATTGTATGCCCGTCAAAACTGGACAACTTTGAACCTTCGCTTTGAACGGATAAGATCTAATTCTTGGCAGCCACCCTACGGGTGGCTAGCCGAAAGGAAACTATACCCCTTCCTGAGTAGATGAGTCGAGCCCAATGTCACCGAACGGAACTAACCCCCGAAAAGTTGTAGTCTCAATTGCTTTAGCACTAATGTTTATTTTTGCCGATTTAGCATTACCAGAAGCCATTCCAGAGTGGAAACAAGATGTATTGGAAGATGTTGATATAATTCAAAAAACTACTTCGAACATATCTGTAAGCAAGGACACTGCTATTGATTCGTCAAACCCTACGGCGAATTACGGAAGCGATACTGAAGTTGGATTTGGGGGTAATTCTTCATCTGAATCAAGAATTCTAATCGAGTTCAATAATACAGTGCCTACAGGTGACAAGGTACTATCTGCTGTTCTCGAACTAACATGTGGAATTAATCAAAACGATGTTGACTCTATCACAATCTATCCAACAAGGCTAAAACAATCATGGAGTGAATCAAACGCAACATGGCAATCTAGCGATAACGGTGTGAACTGGAATGACCCAGGAGCAGATGGTGGACAGGACAGAGAAATATGGTCTGTTCCTACTTATGGATATGGAAATCAAACTTTTTCAATCAACGTAACTGAATATGCGCAGGATGCAGTTATCAATTCAAGAAGTACAATAAATCTGCTGATAACAGCACTGGGACCGATTTACCAATGTTCAATGTCAGAAGCGACAACAAATCAACCCTCACTCGAAATTGTTCACCAAACCGGAACTCATACCAGCGGAGGATCAATATCTCCTAGTTTTGTTGAGAACGGCTCTGCCCTGATGGATTCTACTGAATTTGCGTTGACTGCAGACCTACATCCAGCTGTTTCTTGGGATAGCGCCTCAGGAAATGGAGTGCAAGTTCAATTCTCTCTCTATGATTCATTCAAAGGTAATGAAGAGGCTTGGTATTTCAATTCTGATGACAATAATACACTATTCACCATAGGTGCATCTTCTGGGACTATGCTTGTTCCACAATCGAACCCATTTTCAAATGGAAGTACAATGAATTATCGAATGAGAGCAATTGATTCTAGCGGAACAATCGGAGATTGGCAGACGGGTAATTTCCATCTTCCTAATCATGATATTTCATTGTCTAACGGCCTAGCAACTTTCACAGTAAACTACAGCAGTCTCCAACTTATGGAAAACAGCATTGAAGATGCTTATGTTGATTCGTTAGGAGGACTATCTAACACAAATTATGGATCAGATGGTAACATCACTGTCGGCTCGCATTCAACCAGTCAGCAATATGGACTGATAAGATTAAATCTGGATGATATTGGTATGCACCAAAACTCATCAATTCAATCTGCGACTCTATCATTTGAAAGAAACGCCAATTTGGACGGAGCCGATGTTTCATTCCACATCATGGAAAACAATGATTGGACTGAATCAGGTGTGACATGGAAGAAATATGATGGGAGTAATGCTTGGAAAGATGGCGGTAGGGTAACCAGTATGTCTGTTGGAAACTTTACTGGAAATCAATCATCATCAACTATCGAAGTCAATCTAACGGTTGCAATTCAATATTGGATTGATAATTACGCCGCAGCACTTGCAGCAGGTGAAACACCAGAATCCTCAATTGAACTAATGCTGGTTGCTTCATCCTGGATGGAAGACGTTTCCTCTTCTACGTCGGTTAAGTTATGTTCAAATGAAGGGTTTGAATGTGAAGCACCTGAACTCCAAATCACATATGATTGGGATAGTACAGGATCCCCTGTGATTCCGACTCAAAACCTGCCATTGGATGGACATGGAGTATGGAATGTATCTAACGACAACCTTAGCGCAAACACAATGCCTTCCCTAGAATGGGATGGAAGTATTTCATGGACAGGTGATATGATTCTTGAAGTTGCTTCCGACGTTGAATTCAGAGATGTTATTCACTCTTTCAATACTGCAAGCACAACAGAATTTTCAGAAACCGATGGAAATTGGACCTTCGATAGTAACCAAGCGCTAAATGACGGCGTAATGTACCACTGGAGAGTAGCTCAGCAAGATTCTACTACAAGCCATCACTCTTGGTGGAATGCATCTTCGTTCCTTGTTTCTTCTCTAGAATCCGAATACATCCAAAATGATGAGAGAAGAATGAGACTATCACATGGCAATGCTACAACCTTGAAAGATGCACCTAATTGTGAAGACACCTACATCGATAGCGGAGACCCAAACACAAATTATAACGATGAATATGAAATGAGTATCTCATACAATACATTCCCTGCTGAAACCTCTTACTTGATGGGATGTGACCTAACATCGCACCTATTGCCATCAGGATATGCAGTAAAAACTGCAACATTCAAATTCAGACTTTCAAGCAATCCATCTGGAAACCCATCTATTGGTGTTTGGGAAAGTAACCAACACAATTGGACAGAAGAAAGTGCTACTTGGGCAAAATATGACGGAGTTAACGCTTGGGGAACCTCTGGAGCAAAGGGCTGGGAAAGAAGCAGTTTGTTAGATACGGTAAACATAGGCAACTCTTATTCCAGCGGGGATTGGGTTGAATTTGACGTCACGCTTGCAGTTCAGAACGCAATGCGTGAAGGCAGACAAGTTGACCTGATATTTTCGATGATAGGCGCGGGTACTGGAAATAATCGTGATATCTTCTTCTTTGGCAACAATATAAACTCGGCAAACAGACCTGAAATTTCCTTTGTTTATGTCCCTGGTTCAAATGCAATACCAGATACACCAATGCCTCAAACACCACTTAACGGCTCATGGGCTGTTGACAGCGGAATAAATCCTGCACCAGATACGAAACCTGAACTCGGTTGGAATTACAGTACAACCGGCACATCGGTTGGAGGATGGTCTGTTGAGTTAGACACAAGTCCTACCTTTGATTCACCAGGATTGATAATGGCAACGAGTTGGACAGACACAGGTTTCGATGTAAATAATTCAACTTATGATGTTCAAACTGATTTGCAGAAAGGAAAGACGTGGTACTGGAGAGTAAGAGCTACTAGCGTAACCAATCAAATTGGAAACTGGTCTTCTGTTTACAACTTCTTGCTTCCAGATTTAACAACTTGGGCTATTGACTCGAATACTACCGCTATTGAATTACACCATAGAGAAGCCATGCCATCTCTTAACCTACCCAATTTCATTGATTCTTGGGTCTCTAATGTAGGAGTGGGGAACACCTCTAGCCAATTCACCTCTACATCAATGATGGTTGGATCAAGCGGAAGTAACGCAGGCGAACTAGCGACTGGATTAATGAAAATTCCATTGACAGAACTTCCCAATCCACAAAATGCACACATCAAGAATGTTACCCTGAATCTTTACTCTCAAACATCATCTGATTCTGACAACTTTGTTTCAATTCACCCTGCAACTGTTGCGTGGAATAGCAGTGCTAACGGAATGACTTACGATGGCGTAAACAACTGGTCTTTACCTGGAGCCAATGGAGTTGCCGACCGTGGATACATTGCTGACATTCAACAATCCAAAATAGCGGATTGGATGACTTTTGACGTTACAGAAATTGTCCAGCAGGCACTCGCAAACGGAGACTCCCACATGTCAATTATGCTCGTCGGAACCGATGGCGAAGGCCCGACATACTTCAGTTCCTCAGACGGTGCTTCTTCTGAAAGACCGTGGATAAACATGACATGGGCAACCGGAAATGCAACTGCCCCACAAACTGCAGGAAACAACAATATGCCAATGAACAATGAGATTGTATGGAATGTTTCATCGCATGCATTGTTGCCGAACATCACTCCAACATTTACCTGGAACCATTCATCAAGTTCAATCGATGATTGGAGACTATACATTTGGAATGATTATTCTGACCAAAGACAAGGATGGACAGTCTATGATAGTAGATTCAGTACTGAAGGATGGGACCTGACAAATAATTCATGGACACCTCAATTCAACCTTAGTGATTCTGAAACATACAAATGGTTCGTACAACCAATTACAGATGACATTCTTGGAGCAAGAGGTGCTGAAACAATTTTCCACGTACCA
>MDTG01184331.1_pt1 | contig 14909 bp, 14 predicted proteins | sample 811421 | NCBI WGS metagenome assembly MDTG01 (sample SAMN05326645, study PRJNA326480) | marine metagenome | isolation source: seawater | place: Pacific Ocean: South East | collected 2011
AATGGTACAAAAATAGGTGCATTTTCATACATTGGTAAAAATGTTGTAATTGGATCTGAGTGTAATATTTATCCAAACGTAAGTATTTACGATAACACAAAAATTGGATCAAAATGTGATATTTGGTCTGGAACAGTTATTAGAGAGGATTCAGTGATAGGCAACAACTGTATTTTTCACAATAATGTTAGTATTGGTGCTGATGGTTTTGGTTTTCGTCCATCCCCTGATGGAAATGGATTGATTAAGATCAAACATATTGGCAACGTAATAATTGGAAATAATGTTGAAATTGGAGCAAATAGTTGTGTTGATAAAGCAAAATTTAACAGTACTATTGTTGGTGATGGTTGTAAAATTGATAATCTAGTCCAAATAGGACATAATTCTGTTCTAGGTAAATAATGTATTATGGCAGGAAGTTCTGGTCTTGCTGGAACAGTAACTTTAGGAGATGGTGTAGTAATTGGTGGAGGTGCAAAAATTCGGGATCACATTACACTTGGATCAGGAGTAAAAGTTGGAGCTGGATCAGGAGTTATTGCAGATGTCGAACCTGGAAAAACTGTACTTGGCTACCCTGCTTCAGATTCAAGAGACACTCTGAAGCAATGGTTAGCATTAAAAAAATTAGCAAAAAACGGCTCTTAATATTTCAAAATCAATACTTAGAATTAAATTTTGTTAAAGACCCTTTTTGATCCTTTTCTTTAAAAATTGAGGCATATAACAATGCGTTATATAAATTAACTGTTTTACCAGATTTTGAAAAAGAGCTAGGCACTAAAACATCTTCCGAATTAGGACTTTTTAATTTATCATTCATTTCAACTCCTGAAGCCATTAATATATGTTTAATTGAAGATGCAGATAATTTTGGATAAAAAGATCTTAAAACAACTGCAACTCCAGTTACATTAGGGGCAGCCATAGAAGTTCCATTCAAAAAATCAAACTCCCCATCTAATACAGAAGAATATACTTGATATCCTGGAGCAAATAAATCAACATTTTTTGGTCCATAATTTGAAAAATATGCAACTTGATTGAGATCTAAATTATAAGAAGAGGCCCCAACAGTTATTAAATTATTTAAGAATTCTTTTCCTTCTTTGTTGTCTGTAGGATATGATTCGTTTTCAGTTAAATCAATATTACTTGAATCATTTCCAGCTGCATTTACAATTAAAACATCATTCTCAGAAGCATACTTCATGGCATCAATTACCCAATTAGAATGTGGAGAATATTTTTTTCCAAAACTAAAATTTATAATTTTAGCACCATTATCAACGGCATATCTAATCGACAAAGCCACATCCTTATCATATTCATCGCCATCAGGGACACACCTTATTGGCATAATAATTACATCTTTTGAAATATTTCTTACAATACCACTTACATGTGTACCATGTTTATTCTTGTCTGATACATTTCCATCTCCATAGTTTTTATCGTTAAAGTCGTCTGGATCATCTCCAACTATAGCCCTTCCATCAAACTCAATATTATTGTGAAAATCATTACTTGATTGATAATATTTAATTGCATCTAAAAATCCAGTTTGAGTCCAATTATTGGACTTTGCAAATTCTAAAAACTTTACAGCTTCATCAACTTCATTAGATTTATAAGTCAATTTTTTTGCCTCATCGATAGAGTAATCTTCATTTTCAGTAGCAATAATTAATAAGCTATCTGATTTAACCATCATTCTGGATAAATTCTGGATTCGATTTATAGTTTGATTATTCTTATCAATTGCTTTATCAATTTCATTTTTATAAACTGCTCTCATTTTATCATCTAAACTTGATTTTTTGTATAATCTTACATATTCCAAATTTTCCTTATCAGATTTACCCAAGAAATTCCAACCATTTACATCATCTATATAACCATTTTTATCATCATCAATTTTATTGTTTGGTATTTCATCTGAATTTACCCAGATAAAAGAAGATAAATAAGGATGATCAATTTCAACTCCAGAATCAATAATAGCAACAATTACTTTTATTCCTTTTTGATCTCTAATTAATTCTTTATATGCTTTATCAACACTCATACCAGCAATATTATCTGAATTAAAATCTAGTAATGACCATTTTTCTTTATTCTTATCAATAAACCCTTTTAATTCCTCACCCGAAAGTGTAGTATTAAATTTTTTAGAATTTATTTTAATTGGATTACCGATAAACTTATAGGATGAACACCCTACTGAGATAAGAATAGCTGTAAGTAATATTATTTTTTTCATAAAACTTCGTATTGTTTAATAAGTTAAAATTTTCTCAAGGATTATTATACATAAGCGTGCAAAAATAAGACCTATTATCAATAATAAAAAAGAAATTAAATAATTACCAATAATTAAATGTCCTACACCAAATAAAATACTGTTTAAAAAAATTATACCAGCAAAAAAACCTAACCAACTATACTTAGTTTCTATATTAGAATTATCATTATTTGATATATGTTTTAAAATAGGATTCCAAAACCCTTTAGGCTGAATTTTCTTATAAAATTGAATTAAGTGATTTATTTCAACCGGTTTTGTTAAAAAAGTCACTAGCAAGCTAAGTAAAGTTGATATTACAAGTATTAATGTTGCTCTAATTAGAGAAAATTCTTCTTGATATATAAATGATAGTTTATCAATAACCTCCTTGTTGATTATTCCATTACTATATAGGATATTTAATATAATCAATCCATTTGCCAATATTAAAGCAGAAATCATACTTGTAATTTCTGACCAAGCATTAATTCTCCACCAATACCATCTAAGCATTCCTATTATTGCGACACCTGACATTATCTCTATTATATATATCCAAGCATTAGATATGCTATCCATTTGCCAAGCAGCAATACCAGATAAAATGAGTAAAAAAATTATACTTAATCTTGATATAATAAGATAATGATTATCACTTGCATTAGGCTTTATAAACCTTTTATATATATCATTAACCATATACGATCCTCCCCAACATAAATGAGTATCAATAGTACTCATAAATGCTGCCATAAAAGCAGCAACCAATAATCCTTTTAATCCAGAGGGAAGTAATTCAGCTATCATTAATGGATATGCTAATTCAGGATCAGCTATTAATTCTGGAGGAGCACTAGAGATTGGAAAAACAATTATTGATCCTAATCCCACAACAATCCATGGCCATGTCAAAATTACTATTCCAGCTACTGCAAACCATAATGATGCTTTTATTGCATGATTTTCATTCTTTGCCGAAAATAATCTTTGAACTATAAAACCATCTCCTTGAGCCTGACCAAGCCATAAAACACCTATTAAACATATAAAAGAAATCATCTCAATAGCTCCAATGTTTGATATATTTGGAAGCATGTCTAATACTGCTGCTGGAGAATCTTGAGATAGGATTAGTTTATTAGATAATTCTTGCGGTCCACCAATGCTAATCAAAACGATTACAGCCAAAACAATTGTACTTAAAGTTCCAACACTAAAGTGAAACATATCGAGAATTACCACACCTTTAATGCCAGATATGAGTGTATGAATTAATGCAAATGTTAAAGTAATTAACAATGCAAATTCAGAACTCCAGCCTAACATAACATTAGAAAATTTTAACATAGCTAATATTACCCAACCCATGGTAATACAGTTTTTGAAAATTCCATAAAAAGCTGCTGTAAATCCTCTAAGTGTTGATGCTGATTTCCCACTATATCTCAACTCTATTAACTCAGCGTCTGTAAGAATTTCTGCACGACGCCAATTTTTAGCATAAAAAAACACCATCATAATAATCCCAGTACCAAGATACCACCACAACCAATTACTATATATACCCTTTGTTCTTACAAGAGCAGTTACAGCAAGTGGGGCATCAGTTGCGAACCATGTTGCAGCTATTGATGTTCCTAATAACCACCATGGAAGACTTCTTCCTGCAACAAAAAAATCAGTAATATTAGAATTTTTATGTTTTACAAAATAAACAGCTATAAAAATGGAAGCTAATAAATAAAGTATAATTACGATCCAATCTAAAAGCAGAAGATTCATAACTAGATTTACTTAATAATTGGTAAAACATTCTTCTGAATATCTAACATCTCATTACACATGTCAACTGCATTTCTATATGAATTGACAGTTGGTTCTATTAGTATTGCTTGCAATAATTTATCTTTTGACTTTTCATCAAATGCTTCGACTAAAAGCTTATGAATACTTGCATGAAGTCTAATTGTTGCAGCAATAGCTTCTGGAATTGGATTCATTTTTATACCATGAATTCCATTAACATCAGAATATGCAGGAAGTTCAACAACTAAATCATTTGGTAAATTTGGTATTAAACCATTATTTGGAATATTAACAGCTTCAAGCCATTTTTTATTATTAAAAATTATTGATTCCATAATCAAAGTAGCTATTTCACCAGAATTTTTAAAACTACCATCCTCATTTTGTAATTTTAATTCTTCTGTTGAGCCTACTGGAAGAAGCTTCTCATTCCATTTTTTTTCCCATTGACGATTATAATTAACCTTATCAACAGTATAAACCCCTTCAGGAATCTGATTATTCTCCCAAGGATGTCCATCGAATGGATCATAAAAAAACTGTAATTGAGGGATAACAAATTCATCCGCCCATCTAATATATTCACCATAATGATTTGATGCAGGAGAAGGCCATTGGCCAAATCTTCTATACAAAATTCTTCCTAATGCTAGTTCATGCCATTTAGCCATCCAATCTCCCTTTTCCTCAATAATTTTTAGTTTTGGATACAAATCCTCACCAGTTGATTTTTGTTTAATTTCCTGAAACCAACTAAAATGATTTATTCCACAAGCTTTTGTATCAAGGTCTGAAAGTGGAACATTCAATAAGTCTGATAATTGTTGACGACCCATAAAAACTCCATGACACAGTCCAACAGTGTTGATGTTTGTCAATCTTGTAACAGCCTCACATATTTTGTGTTCAGGATTTGAAAAATTTAAAAGCAATGCTTTAGGGCATAATTTTTCCATATCTCTGGCTAAATCAACTATTACGTTAATGTTTCTTAATGCATGAAATAATGATCCAACTCCCCCATTTTCTCCATATACTTGTTTAAAGCCATATTTTCTTGGAATATGAAAATCCTGAGACCAATAAACATTTCTATCCTTTTCTAGCGAACAAATAACAAAAGTTGAATCGCTTATAGCTAATTCTCTATCATTAGTTTTAAAAATTTTAGCATTTCGATTTAATTTTTTATTTACAAACTCTGCATGCTTATAAACATGATTTAAATGAGATAATTCAATATCCATCAAATATATTTCTAATCCACTTTTACATAATTTATCGCTTAATAAAATATCTTGAACTATGATTGGTCCAAATTGTAAACTACCAGCACCTATATATGCAATCTTAATCATAGATTTTAAATTTCTTTTAATTATACAAATACTTTAATAATTGCAGGTATTTAATTTAATAAAAGTTGTTTAGAAAAATTCAATAGCTTTTCTTTTTCATTAAGAGATAGATCAATCGGTATTTGAGCAAGACCAATTATTCTTCTAATTATTTCAATAGCAGTATAATTTAGCAATAATTCTTTGTTTATTTGACCTGAATAATATCTTATTATTTCACTTAAACACTGTTCTTTTTGAGTAATGATTATTATATGAGCTATAAAAACCCCTAAATCAAATTCCAGGTCTCCAATAAAACTAAATTCAGGATCAATAATATATATCTCTTGATTGTTTTGCAACCAACTTCCAGGGTAATAATCACCGTGAAGTAAGGTTTTACCCTTTTTTAAATATTCATTTCCGATTATTAATGATTTGTTTTTCAATAATTCATTATCGATAAATGAATGGGCAACCTTTTCAAGGCCTACCTGAATAGAATCTAATGAAAATCCATTTTCTTTAATAAATGGTAGAATAAAAATATGTTGATGATTTAATTTCTTAAGTTCATCATTCAAAGGATAATTAATATTATGTCTAGATTCATGAATATTTTTTAAAATTTTGGTAAGCTTTAGTACTTTTGAATCATCTATCTTTCTTTTGATATAGTTGCCTAAAAAATCATCAGAATCTTCAATATATTCCTGAACTATGTAGTGATTTTTACTACAATAGAAAATTATTCTTGGAAAATTACTTCTATGGTGTAAACCATGAATAGTATTATAAAAATTGTATTCTACATCGATTCTGTCAATTGGAGCTGGTATGTTTTGATATTTTTCAACATAAGGTCTAGATTGTTTAAATATAAAAGATCTTCTATTTGTTTTAACCTTTATAACTACATTCATATTTCCCTCTCCAGCTCTATCCAAAGCCAGAATCATCTCATTTTTATATAAAATTTTATTTAGATTGAGAAGTTCAGTTAATTTAGAAATCGATGAAGATAAATTAATATATATCATAAATTAGGTGTATTAGAAAGTTGAATTTTCTTCCAAAATCTTTTTTTAATCTTTTCAACATCAATTTTAGTAAAAACTCTAATATTTCGTTTTAAATTTTCAGGAGGAGTGCTAAAAATTTCAAGTTTTGATAAACTTTTATTTGCAATAGCTTCAATTATAGCCACATCCCACATTATCCATTGTTCATTTTCTTTATCCATATCAGTCCACCATCTATTATAGTTGTCCCATCGATCTTTCAAGTAATTTCCTAGAGGATTATTAATTGAAAAATATTTATCTAATTCCTTTCGATAAAAAATCAAGTTTTGGGATGTAGATGCTGACATCACAGTGAAATCCAAATCAACAGTATCCAATAAATAATTTACTGCTAAAGGATCATTATTTGAATTGAATTCATCTTTATTATATGAATTAGTTAGAGGATTATGCCAAAATCCTAAATAAAAAACTTTAATATTTTTTGTAATATCTGGAGCATTAATAATAGCAGTCGCAATGTTTGTACACGATCCAAGTATAACTATATGTAACGGGTTTTCAATAGAGTGATAACGAGCCTTATCAATTATAAAGGTTGACGCTTGTGAATTAACAACATTAGAGGTATTGTTAATCGGCTTTGAACCGCCCTCAATTGAAGGTGTTAAAGTGTTTCCAGTAATTTTTAAAATCATATCATTTATTATTTTACTTTCCTTAGAAGTATTCAAAGAGGCATATGGAGAAGTATTAAATTGAGATGAAGTAACTCCTAAAATTTCGAAATTTGGTTCAAAAAGTGCACCAGAAATAGCAAACAAATCATCTACTTCATTAGCTGTATCAGCATCAATAATAATTGGTATTTTTTGACAAAATAATTGACAGGCAAACAATAAAGCAATTAACACTGAGCGTATTTTTATAATCATATTATAAACTGATATTCATTTAAGATAATTGGCAATAATAATTGACTTATAAATTAAAAAAATTGGATGAGAAACTTATATCATTTTAAATAATACTTGATGACATAACAGAATCATTACCATAACATTTAAAAAAAAACCGATGAAAATCATCGGGCTTTTTTATATATAATCAAAAATCAGTCTATCAAAATTAGTTGCACTGACTAATTATTTCCTAAAATTATTGGCATTCCTGAATCACCTGAACCAATTACTATAACTTTTGAATTAGGGGATTGAGCTAATAATAAGGTAGCTTCTATTCCCTTTTCTTGAAGAATTAATTTAGATAAAGAAGCGCTCAAAATACGATTAGCTTTTGCCTTACCTTCAGCATCAATTCTTTGCCTTTCAGCCTCTTGTATTGATTTTGCTATTCTAAACTCATATTCTAAAGCCTCTTGTTCTTGTTTCAGCTTTCTCTCAATTGCTTCCTTAATTGCTTGAGGAAGAGTGACATCCCTAACTAAAACAGCATTTAATTGAATATACTGATCTTTAACAACTTTTTGTGTCTCTTCAAATATTTCATTTTGAATTGCATCTCGTTTTGTAGAGTATAATTGCTCAGGAGTATATCTTCCAACTACAGATCTAGCTACAGCTCTAATTTGGGGAATCAAAACTATATTAACATAGTTTTCTCCTTTTTCTTGATGTAGTTTCCCTAATTGATCAATATCTGGTTGATATAAAACAGACACATCTAATGATATTTCAAGTCCATTTGAAGAAAGCACTTGCATGTTTCCTTCAAAAAATTCTTGTTGCTTTACATTGTATAAATAAACTTTATTCCAAGGAGCAATAATTCTGAATCCTTCTCCAAGAGCTGGTTCATCTGTTACAACACCTCCTCCAAAAGTTCTAAACAGAACACCTGCTTCTCCATACCCAATATTAATTGATGATCTTGATATTAAAATTAAAAATAAAAAACCCAAAGCAAGAATGGGTAATCCAATTTTTGGTAATCGTTGCATAATAGTATCTTTTTTAAGTTAATAGTTATTTTTTGTTAAGTTAACATTCCTCCATCGACATTAATGACTTGACCTGTAATATAAGAAGATAAATCTGAAGCCAAAAACACACATGTATTTGCTACATCTTTTGGAACTCCACCTCTTTTAAGAGGAATAGCATTTCTCCATTTTTGAACAACTTCTTCATTTAATTTTTCAGTCATTTCTGTCTCAATGAATCCAGGAGCTATCACATTACTTCTTATATTTCTGGATCCAAGTTCTAAAGCAATCGATTTTGAAAAACCAATTATACCTGCTTTTGATGCAGAATAATTTGATTGTCCAGCATTGCCCTTCACACCAACAACAGAGCTCATGTGAATAATAGAGCCTTTTCTTTGCTTTAAAAAAGTTTTTTGAACAGCCTTTGTCATATTAAAGACTGATTTTAAATTTATTTTAATTACATCATCAAAATCTTTTTCAGTTAGTCGCATTAATAAATTATCTTTTGTTATACCTGCATTGTTAACTAAAACATCTATTCCTAAAAAATCATTTAAGACAGATTCTACTAATGCTTCTGATTCAGAAAAACTAGATGCATCACTACAATAAGCTTTAGCTTTAACTTTAAAAGATTCCAACTCTTTTACAATGAGGTTAGCTTGCTCAACTGATTTTGAATAAGTAAAAGCAATATTACAGCCCTGTTTAGCATATTCTAAAGCAATTCCTTTACCTATCCCTCGACTAGCTCCAGTTATAATAGCAGTTTTATCTTTTAATAATTTCATTTTTTCAGTATTTCAAAAACCTTAGATCCAATTCTTGCAGGAGAATCAACAACATGAATACCACATTGTTTCATGATCTTTTTTTTAGCCTCCGCTGTATCATCTGATCCTCCAACAATAGCACCAGCATGACCCATAGTTCTACCTTTTGGGGCTGTTTCACCTGCAATAAAACCAACAACAGGTTTTGAATTAGTTTGAGATTTAATCCAATGTGCTGCATCTGCTTCTAATTGACCACCAATTTCTCCAATCATAACAATACATTCAGTTTCAGGATCATCCATAAATAATTTTACTGCATCTTTTGTTGTAGTTCCAATTATTGGATCCCCACCAATACCAATAGCAGTTGATATTCCTAAACCCTGTCTAACAACCTGATCAGCGGCTTCATAAGTAAGTGTTCCAGATTTTGAAATAATCCCAACATTTCCCTTTTTAAAAACAAAGCCTGGCATAATACCAGCTTTTGCTTCATCTGGAGTAATAACACCAGGACAATTTGGTCCAACTAATATTGCTCCCTTATTTTTAACATATGGAGCTGCTTTTACCATATCAGCAACCGGAATTCCTTCAGTAATTGCAATAATGACTTTGATACCAGCATCAGCAGATTCCATAATTGCATCTGCAGCAAAAGCGGGAGGCACAAAAATTATAGATGTATCAGCATCTGTTGTAGATACTGCATCTACAACAGAGTTGAAAACTGGTTTTTCTAAATGAAATTGCCCCCCCTTTCCAGGAGTAACTCCTCCAACAATATTAGTTCCATACTCAATCATATGAGTAGCATGAAAAGTTCCTTCTCCTCCAGTAAAACCCTGAACAACGATTTTTGAATATTTATTTACTAATACACTCATATTTAAAATTATAAAATTATTCCTTTATTCGTTCTTGATATGTGCCTTTATCTGTATCAATTCTAATTTTATCTCCCTCGTTTATAAATAATGGAACATTAATTCTTGCCCCTGTTTCAGTTATAGCGGGCTTAGTTGCATTTGTGGCAGTATTTCCTTTTAAACCTGGCTCAGTTTCTTTAATCTCTAATATTACACTTGCTGGCATATCAACAGAAAGAGGCATTCCATCTTCAGAATTAATTGATATAGAAACAACCTCTCCTTCCTTTAAAAGTTCAGAAGAATCAATAATATTTTTATCAATATTAATTTGCTCATAATTATCCGTATTCATAAAATGAAACTGATCATTTTCGTTATATAAAAACTGAAATTTATTTGTTTCAACTCGAATTGAATCAATTTTATGTCCTGCAGAAAATGTATTATCTATTACTTTTCCAGAAGAAACACTTTTGAGCTTAGTTCGAACAAAGGCCGGGCCTTTTCCTGGTTTTACATGAAGGAATTCAATAATTTTATAAATGTCATTATTGAATTTTATACAAAGCCCTTTACGAATATCAGAAGTATTAGCCATTTCTTAATTTTTTTGAAAATATCCTTTCATAATCCCTCTTTGTGAATTTTGAATAAAATTTAAAATTTCATCTCTTTCAGGTGTTGCAATCATTTCAGCTTCAATTATTTCGGAGGCTTGAGTGTTATTATATTTTTTCTGAAAAAGCAACCTATAAATAGTCTGAATCTCAGTAATCTTTTCAGAAGAAAAACCTCTTCTCCTTAATCCAACTGAATTTATACCAACATAAGACAAAGGTTCTCTAGCTGCTTTTACAAAGGGAGGAACATCTTTTCTGACTAATGATCCGCCAGCAACAAAAGCATGATCCCCTATAGTACAAAATTGATGGACAGCCACAAAACCTGCAAGAATAACATGATCTCCAACAGTTATATGCCCAGCCAATGTGCTATTATTTGAAAAAATACAATTATTTCCTACAACGCAATCGTGAGCTATATGAGAATATGCCATTATTAAACAATTTTTTCCAATTTTAGTTTTCATTCTATCATTTGTGCCTCTATTAATAGTTACACACTCTCTAACTGTAGTATTATTTCCTATTTCAGCAGTTGTATCCTCTCCATTAAATTTTAGATCTTGAGGGACAGCTGAGATTATAGAACCAGGAAAAATATTACAGTTATTTCCAATTCTAGCTCCCTCCATGATGGTTACATTTGATCCAATCCAGGTTCCTTCCCCAATAATTACATTATTATCGATAGTTGTAAATGGTTCAATCACTACATTTTTAGCAATCTTTGCACCAGGATGAACATAAGCTAGGGGTTGATTCATAATTCTTTTCTTTTAATTTGTGCCATTAAATCTCCTTGAGTCATTAAATTTCCATTAACAAAAACATAACCGCGCATATGGCAAATTCCTCTTCTTATTGGAGTAATTAATTCTAATTTAAATAACATTGAATCTCCTGGAACAACAGGTCTCTTAAACTTAATATTATCCATTTTCATAAACAATGTAATATAATTCTGAGGATCTGGCACAGTGTTTAATAGTAATACACCTCCTGCTTGAGCCATAGCTTCAACTTGAAGAACACCTGGCATTACAGGAGTTCCTGGAAAATGTCCTTCAAAAAAAGGTTCATTCATAGTTACATTTTTAAGTGCAATAACATGATTTTCAGATAGTTCAAAGATTTTATCCACTAATAAAAAAGGAGGTCTATGTGGAAGAATTTTCATTATTTCAACAGTGTCTAATAATGGAGGCATATTTATATCAACATGGGGAACATTTAATCTTTTCTCTGACTTAATGATATCATATAATTTCTTGCCAAAAGATGTATTGACTTTATGTCCAGGCTTGTTAGCAATAACTTTACCTCTTATTCTTGTTCCAACTAAAGCAAGATCACCAATAACATCTAAAAGTTTATGTCTGGCGGCTTCATTTGAATAGTGAAGGGTTAAATTATCCAATATTCCATTTGGCTTAACGCTTAATTTATCTTTTTTAAATGCTTTTTTAAGCTTTTCCATAGTAGATTTAGATGGAGGAGTATCTACATAAACAATAGCATTATTAAGGTCTCCACCTTTAATTAAACCATGCTCTAACAAGGCTTCTAATTCATGAAGAAAACTAAATGTTCTGGCAGATGATATTTCATCTTTAAACTTATTAATTGAATCAAGTGAAGCATTTTGAGTTCCCAAAATTTTAGTTCCAAAATCAACCATCGTTGTAACTTGATATTGATCAGAAGGTATTACAGTTATTTCACTGCCATTTTTATTATCTTTAAATGAAATTATTTCACTTACAATATATTCTTCTCTTAATGAGTCTTGATCTTGAATTCCTGCTTTTTCCAGAGCCTCAATAAAAAATTTAGAAGATCCATCCATTATTGGTGGTTCTGGACCATTAATTTCAATAAAACAATTATCTATATCTAATCCAACCAAAGCAGCTAAAACATGCTCAGATGTTTGAATCTTGATTCCATTATTTTCAATATTTGTTCCTCTGTCAGTGTTAACAACATAATTTACATCAGCTGCTACTTGATTATTACCATTCAAATCACTTCTAATAAAGATAAAACCTGTATTCTCAGGTGCTGGCAAAAAAGATAATCTAACTTTAGAACCTGTATGAAGTCCAACTCCTTCAAGGAATACAGGTTTTCCAATAGTTTTTTGAGAAACAGTTTTAAGAATCATGACTATAGATTGTTTTCTAGATTATATGGGAAAGCTTTAATATTAATTAAATCATTGAAACTAAAACATGATTCGTTAAAATAGAAACAATCAATTAATTGGAAGGCTTCAAGCTCCCTATCGAATTTTTTAGGTGTTTTTTTTACTGCAATTCTCATCAGCGCAAAAATAACAAAAAACTATTGATTGTATTTTATAAAATTTAAAAATGATTTCGGTGTTTATAAATTTGAAATAATGGGATAGATTAAACATAAATAAAATGTAATTTTAGCTTCATAAGCTAATGAATTAAATGAAAATATTTAGAATTCTTTGGGTAGATGATGAAATAGATTATTTAAAACCTCATATTTTATTTTTGGAAAATAAAAATTATAAAGTTTTTACATGTAATAATGGGTTGGACGCTATACAGATATTAAAAAATCAACAAATTGACGTTGTTTTGTTAGATGAAAATATGCCAGGTTTAAATGGAATCGAAACGCTTACAGAGCTAAAAAAAAATAATCCAGAAGTGTCTGTTATAATGATAACTAAAAATGAAGAAGAACAGATAATGGATGATGCTATTGGGAGAAAAATATCAGATTATTTATTAAAACCGGTTAATCCTAATCAGATTTTAATCTCACTCAAAAAAGTATTGAATATTGATAATCTAGTCGAAGAAAAAACAATACAGTCATATTTAGAGGAATATAAAAATATTTCTGAGTCACTTTCAGATATAAACTCTTATGATGAGTGGATTAGTCTCTATGAAAAAATGATATATTGGGAACTTGAATTAGAAACATTAAACGACCAAGCAATGTTTGATATATTTAAAAATCAAATGAATGAAGCTAATTCTAAATTTTCAAGTTTTATAGCAAACAACTATTCTTGTTGGATAAGAGACAAGAAAAATGAACTCCTACTATCAAATAATATTTTTCAAAAAAAAATTTATCCATTTCTAAAAGACAATCAACCTTGCATACTTTTACTTATTGACAATTTAAGACTAGATCAGTGGAAGGTAATGAGCCCATTAATTCAAAAATATTTTGATATAGTTGAAGATCTTTGTTATTTCAGCATACTTCCTACGGCAACTCAATATTCAAGAAATTCATTTTTTTCTGGTTTAACTCCAAAACAAATTCAAGATCAGTTTCCTCAATGGTGGAAAAAAGACGATGAAGATGGAGGGAAAAATCTTTATGAATCAAATTTTTTAGAATTTCAATTACAAAAACTCAATAATAAATTAAACTATAGTTACAATAAAATAACATCAATCTCTGAAGGAAAAAAATTGATTAAAAATGTAAATAAATTTAAGTCAGAAAATTTAAGTGTTATTGTGTACAATTTTGTAGACATGATATCTCATGCCAAAACTGAAATGGAAATTATCAAAGAATTAGCTCCAGACAACAAAGCATATAGGTCATTAACCTTGTCTTGGTTTAAAAACTCTCCTTTATTTGAATTCATTCAATTAGTTAATAAAGAAAAGCTTAGGCTAATTATAACTACAGACCATGGGACTATTAATGTTGAAAAACCAATTGAAATTAGAGGAAAAAAAGAAACAAGCACCAATCTCAGATATAAATCAGGAAGAAGTATGAGTTATGATGAAAAAAAAGTTGTTGAGGTGAAAAATTTAGACGAATATGAATTACCTAAATCATTCATGGATAGTTCTTTTATTTTTGCAAAGGATAATGATTATTTTATTTATAAAAATAATTTTAATCATTTCGCAAAATTATACAACAACACGTTTCAGCACGGTGGAATTTCCATGGAAGAAATGATAATTCCATTTGCAACATTTACCCCAAAAAATTAATCCTTTTTCAATGGAAATATTCTATTCGTTATCTGAAATTGATACTGTTGCTAAAAAAATTTGTAATCATATAAAACATCCAATTATAGCAATTGATGGTCCCATGGGTGCCGGTAAAACAACATTGATTAAATCTATTTGTCATTTTTTAGGTGTTTTTGAAAATATTTCAAGTCCGACTTTTTCATTAGTTAACACCTACAAAACCTCTTC
>MDTG01219773.1_pt1 | contig 14909 bp, 14 predicted proteins | sample 811421 | NCBI WGS metagenome assembly MDTG01 (sample SAMN05326645, study PRJNA326480) | marine metagenome | isolation source: seawater | place: Pacific Ocean: South East | collected 2011
AGGATTTCGTAGTCTGGCGTACCCGTTCTGTACCGGCTCCGAAGGCAGAGGCCACAGGTTCGAATCCTGTCGGGTGCGCCATTTTTCCATGGAAGTACGCACCGGCAGGCAGTTGGCATCAGGCGAGCACAGCGCCTGGACCAAACTGACCACGAGGCCGCGCACGGTGATGCGCTCCTTGGCCGTCACGACCTCACTCACGAAAGCCTGCACGTAATTCTTGCGCGGGGCCGGATTGTCGGGCTCGGTGAGCTTCATCCTGAGACCGACGACAAAGGCCGCAATCGTGTCGTTGTCGATGCGGCTTTGCAGGACGCGTGAGCGGCATCGTGGCGCTCTCGCGATCTGCCCGTCCGGACGCAACGATACTGCTGTATTGAAGGCCTCTGGGTTACCGGACAGCCTTGCTCATTTTCATAACAGCATTTGTACATTTCGGGAGGTGTCGGCTTTCGGTAGCGGGAAAAGACCGAACCGAGGGGAAAATTATGACGGCTAACTCTACGATTCCGCTGGTATGTGGCGCCGCGCTGCTCGCATTTGCGCAGCCAGTCATTGCCAAGGATGTGAGCCCGAAGAAAATCATGGAGATGAGCGCGGGCTGCGCATACGTCGTTTCGATTGCCGAGGGTAGCAATGTCACCCTGAATTATGGCTCGGCCGACTGGTTGAGCCTTGTCCGGATTCTCGAGCAGCGGACCGGTCTCGACGGCGAAAAAGCGATGCAAAAGGCCAAGGCCAAGTATAATAAACGTGCGCGCGTAATGGGCGCGGACGAGGCACGCAGCCACATGCTCAAACGCGCGCGCGACTGCGACCGCGAAATGGCCGTGATCCAGTCGTGATGCCCCCGGCGCCCCCTGCACGCCGCAGCGCATTCCGGGCAGCCCCCGGAACCATCGCGCTTGGCGTGGCGGTTTGCGTGCTGGTGTCGGCAACTCCGCTACGCGCCAATACGGACGACGCCGAGCTGATCTACGAGTGCGGGCGGGCAATGGAATTCGCCGCGAAGAAAGGCCTTCAGCTCCCCGTTCCCGCCAGCCGTGCGATGAACCATTTCGCCGATGTGACGCGGAATGATCCGAGCCTTCGGAAGGAGGCCGATCGGCAAATTCGCACTGTCTGGGACGAGTTCAGGAAAAGCGATGGGCGCCCGGCGCTGGAGCGGTACATCCTTTCCGTGGCGCAGGACTGCTCCGATCTCTACATCGAGTTGGCGGAGCGCGAGGCCGCGGGGGTAGAGGGCCAGCTCAATTCGCTTGGCACCTTGTCCGCTGCAGCGCTTCGATCCTACGCCACGCGCACGGGCGATCTCGGCGAAGTCGCCAACTACCTCATCTACAATTACCCCTACGGCAAGGACCTCTTCAAGCCGAACGAGGATGGCGATCTGCTCGGCCAACTGATCGTGGAAGCCGGCGCGTCAGGGCTTCGCCGATGGAGCGACGAAGCGATCTATGCGATCGCGAACAAGCATTACTGGCAGTATAATCCGCCCGCCACGCGCCTGATCGATGCGGAGTATCGGCGCCGCATGCGGATGATGCGCCAAACCCAGTCGGAAGCGCAACGCTGGGCGCAGCGCGCGGCCGACGATCGCGCGGCGCAAGCGCGACAGGCGAATGCGCCCTATGTCGGGTCGCTCGGCGGCGGGAGTTCCACCAGACCCAAGCCGGGCAGCGGTGTTGTCGTCTGCACCACTTACAAGGGCACCGGCGGCGGGCGAGTGTGCAAGGAAGACTGATGCACCGGTGTGGCGGCACGTTTGCAATCCTGCGCTCCGGTCTGGCCCGGGGGCAAGCACTTGAGGGAATTGTGAAATGGATCTGCAGATGAAAGTCCTGGGGATGGGCGCTTTTGCGCTAGCCCTGTCGGCGGGCGTGCCTGGCCTGACGATTGTAGCCCACGCGCAGCCGCAGCAGATCGTTCAGGACGGCGCGGCTAGCGCGGCGATGCACAACGCAGCCTATGATCGAGGATTGGCGGACTCCTACACCTCGCCCCAAACAATGGGTGAAATGCTGCAATGTTCGGCGCTGTGGCAACGTTGGTCCGTCGTTGTAGGGAGTTCTCAAGACCCGGCCTTCGGCGCGGGCCTGCGCGAAGAACTGTCCGCCGCTCGCGCGGAAAACCGCCATCGTTACTGGCGGCGTCAGGCACGGCGCGACGTGCGAGAAGACAGCGATGTGCGCTATTTCGAAAAGATGCACGGCGAGGCCGAAAGCTGGGCGGACAGCAAAGCCGCCGACTATGCCACCGGTGCCGACAGCCAAGTCAGTTCGATGATGAGCTGGTTGGCGACTTGCTAGTCGCTTCGCGCGCATTCTCCGGTCGGTGAATCTGCCGCCTCTTGCGGGTCTGCCGACATGGCTTAACCGCCTACGTTCCAAAAGCGAACCGGGCGGTTATCGGCCGTCTATCAGCACCATACTCGCCCAGCGGGCAGGATTGGCGGATCCACCATTCGCCCCGCCCTCCAGCATCGCCAATTGCGAATGGCGGAGTGCATCGGCGTGTGGGAGCCCCTCACGCAGCCGCTTCACGAATTCCACACTTAGCTGCGTCGCGGCTTCATCCTGCACGCGCCAGTGCGACAGCATGACCCGCTCGCTACCCGAAGCGAGAAACGCATTTGCAAGCCCCGTATAGGCAGGAGCCGCATGACTGCGTCCCGCCGCAGTGTTGCAAGCGGAGAGGATTGCAATCCGGGTCGAAAGGCCAAGCTCCGCAATCTCGCTGGCGTGCAGGATACCATCGTCGGAGGCATCGCCCATTTGCGATCCGGGTGTCAAGACGAGCGCCGGTTCCTTGAGACCGCCCAGTTCCCCTTCCATGAGACCATGCGTGGCGAACAGGACCACGCCGTACTGATCTTCGGCCAGCCGACGAAGCCGGGCTTCGGTTGCGTCGGCACCGACCAGAATAACCTGATCCCTTGCGCCGCTCGCCCTTCCAGCGAGCTGGACTTCTTCGCGGCTGGCGGGGAGCGCTGGCAGCGACCGCAATTCCTCAGCGGTTTCGAGTGCCCCCCGCATATCGCCCGTGGGCGCTTCGTTCAAAGTTGCAGGGCTGCCTATGCCGAGGAACCGCTGGGCATTCCCCCCCTTGTGTGCCGAGCCAAGGACTGCGGACGGCGAAAGGACCGTAGCGAATGCGTGATGGCGTACCAGCCAGTCCATCGCGCCGAAGTCGCGCTTCTGGTGCCCGGGTTCCGAGGCGAGCAATGCGGAAAATGGCAGGCGCGAGAGGGCATCCCCCGTTACCAACGAGACGAGGGTCTTGCCGTTCAGAGTTGCAGCGATGTCGGCGGGCATAACGAGGTCGTGCAACTCTTTCGCGTCGTCGACAGGGAAAGTGTCGGCGCCCTCGCCAGCGTCGAGCGCAAGACGAAGCCGTTCCACCAGTGGCCGAACGGACGGCCGCCCCCCCGGCCCCACTTTCATCGTGACGGTTTCAGCGGTCACAGCCATGATGAGCATGCAGTGCCTGGCGGGCATGACGATCAGCAAAGCCTCGTCCCGTCCCAATCGGGACTGGACGGCTTCGATCGATAAATCGGCTGGTCGCCGCGACATATCGAACTCGGGGAGCGCCTTTCGCAATGCCGCCTCGGCACCGGCAACGGAACGCTCGAGGTCCTGAATTTCCCCTTCCACCTGGCCGATCGCTTCGGATCGCCCGGCAGCCAGCATTGCCGACCGTTCGCGCGCGAGCAGCCGAAGGCGCGCCGTCCCGCCACGAAGCTTCTCGATATCGGCAGCTAGTTCGGGCTTGTCGAATTGGCTATGACGCAACTTGGCCAATTGGCGAGCGCGGGCATTGACGCCCCAACTGGCCAGTTCGAATGCATCGAGGGCATCGTTGGCACGCCCGGAAACAATCGCAGCCTCGGCGATCTGCATGATCGGTTCGTAGAAATTTTCGAGATCCGCACCGAGCTCGAAGCTGCTCGCATCTTCGATCATCCGTTCGACGATTTGTGCGCGGGCCTTTGCTACCATTTCCCAGCCGCCAGCCTGTCCCGCGCGAATTTGCGACAGGCCCCGCAGTACGGCCACATCGATAGACGGCTCGATTCCCGTAATGCTGGCGCGCGTTTCGATTTCCTCGATCACGCCTAGTGCAGCATCGGTTTCTCCGTTCTCATTGTAACGCAGCGCCAGCGTAAGCAGCCCACGAAGCGCTTTCTCGTCCTCCACCGGTAGCTCACGGGCGAGGCTTGCTCCCTTGAGCGCGAGTTGCATCGCTTCGTCGTCACGACCGGCCTCCAAGGCGGCGTTCGACGCAGAGAGCAGCGAGTTCACCGCCTCTCCGGGATCGATCTCTGTCAGTCGCTCATGTCGCGCCAGCATGAGCGCGATCGCCTCGTCATATTGACCAAGGCGCATCTGAACCACGCCCAGATTGTGAAGGGCCACGAGCGTATGGCGATGTGTCGGGCCGAGCCTTTCGGTCATGATGTCGAGCGCATTCCGGCCCGGTTGCTCGGCTTCTTCGTATCGCCCTGCCTGCAGCAGTACCTTCGCCAGCGTGGCCTGAGCAAAGCCATGGAAAGGATGGTCTGCTGGAAGCAACTCGTTCGCCTTCGCGACCCCCTGTCGCGCCAGACGCAGCGCATCGATCTGACGACCAGCATCGATGTAAATATTCGCGCCACTGGAAAGGGCCACAAAAAGCGTAGAGTCCGTCATTCCACCACGGACCAGCCCCTTGATCGCCGGATCAACATACTTCGCCGCGTCGCCAAATCGGCCTGCCTCATAAAGAGCGACCGCATAGTTCAAGTACCCCAAACCCAGAGGCTTGGCGTCGGCAGGCGGAACTCTCTCAGGATCGTAACCGTACAGGGCGTTCCGAATTTGCAATGACCGCTGTTGTAGCGGAACGTCTTTTTCGGGTTGCCCCACGCCTGTGTAGAAGGCGGCCATATTGGAGAGGGTTTCGGCCATGATCTCGCCACCGGTCGCTCCGGCGGCGACCAAGCGTCGTTCCGCTTCGAGCGAGGATGCGAGCGCGCCTGCCATTTTCTGCTGATAATAGCGGCTGTCGCCAATGCGGTTGAGTGCGCGCGCCTGTTCCTCTGCGGGTCCGTCCTGAGCTTCCAGTGCTTCCAGATAGGCAGACCACGCTCCCTCTGATTTCGCAGCCTCGGCGAGCGGATCGATTGCCTCCGCGGCCGCTCTCAAACTCTCGAGCGTGTTCTGCCCTGCATTCTCAACCGCGTCCTGGGTTTGAGACAGGGCAGGTGGAGAAAAAGCGATAGCCTGCCCGATAATGGCAGTTGCAAGTATCCGCCGGCGCATGTCGATGTATCCCCCTCGATATTGCAGGGATGTCGCATCGCAGGACGATCAATCGATCACAAGCTGATAACGCGTCTTTTTCGCGTTCGGGTTGCGCAGTGTGATCGTGTGCCGATGAGTATAGAGCGGGATCCAGCGACAGGTGACATGGGCCGCGATTTCTCGGCAGAGCGATTCGTCTCTGCGGTTACGGACCGTGACTTCTAGGGACCTTGTTTCGAGCGAAGACAAGCTGATCGCGGCTCTGCGCCCCGACAGGAACGTCTGCTGAAGCACTCGCTCTTCCCGCGGCCCAAGTTCGCCAACCATAAAGCCCGGCCCCAAGACACGCCCTCGTGTGACGTGGGTTCGATCTGCTGCAGCGGCCCGCCAGCGGGCGAGAACATCTCTCGCTTCGTCCCCGACTGGATGCAGCCCGACAGCGTCCAATTGCGAAAGCGCGAGGGCCAAACCCGTCAGGTCGTCCTGTTCGAAAGCTACCTGCGCGCGGTACAGGACCGCTCCCGGCATTCTTTCCAAACTTGGAGGCGTTACCGATGTGCTCGCAACTGGTGCGTTTCGAGGCGCTTCGGTGGGTCGGGTGCAATTGCTGGTCAGGACGCAGCACAGGGCGATCAACAATACCCTTTTCATGGTGCCTCCCTGCGCAACTGGAACATTGCACCGGTTTCGCTCGGAAGACATTCCAGGACCATTGAATGGCGCTGCGCGATTGCGGAGGCGAGGGCAAGACCCAGTCCCGCTCCCGGACGTCCTTCCCCGCCCTCTGCATCCGGTCCACGCTGGAAACGTTCGAAAATCCGCGAACGGTCGGCCTCGGCTATACCCGGGCCATCATCCGCCACGACGAGAACCGGTCCATCGTGAAGCGTCACGCGAACGGTCCCTCCGGTCGGCACGTATTTGAGGGCATTGTCTAGCAGGTTCGCCAGTAGCCGCCCGAGTTGAGCCTCTTCACCATCCATGACGATGCCCGGCTTTACATCCCATTCCAGCGACAGTCCGGCATCTTCCGCGCTATCGGCATAGAGCTCGCACATATTTGTAACGAGAGCGGACATATCGACCGGCTCGAGTGTGGATCGATCGCTGAACCGGGCCTTGCTCCACGCGATATCCAGCAACGATTCCAGCATGCCCACAAGCCGCCGGATCTCGCCCCGGGCTTCTGTCAGCCGCGCGATCACCTGCTCGTCGGGTCGCGTTTCGAGCGCTTTGACCAGTCTTGCGTCGAGATGCGTCAGCGGAGTCCGGATTTCATGGGCGAGCCTGTCGGTCGTATCTCTGTGTGCTTCCAGCAGACCTCGTATGCGGAGAATGGCCTGCGCACTGTTGGCTGCGAGCTCGTCGATCTCGTCGCGCCCCTGTCGTGGAAGCTCTGGCATGGAGGCGAGTTCGTCGGGGTGCGACAGGAGACGGTTGATGCGCGCGATACGGCGCTTCAACCTGTCGGCAGACAATTTGCCCAGCATCGCCACCACCAAGACGAGAATGGATCCGCCCACCAGGAACACGGTTCGCACGCCTCCTTTCAAGGCTGTAGCGGGATCAACTTCATGTGCGACCAACAGCCATGCGTCTGGCGCGAGCCGGGTTGAACGGGCGTGGGCGCGGGAACGATGTCCTATCGCAATCGTGCCCCGTTCCGAGATCGCCGCATCAAGGTCCGGCCAGACTTCCAGATCGCCAGCGAGACGGACCCCATCGGGCCGCATGAGCAGGTAGTGCGGTGCACTCCCGTCGGCGGGGCGCAATGCCAGGCGATCCTCGATCCTCTGTACCAGATCGATTTCCCCGCCGCTGGCATAGATATCCGCCAGACCGGCAAGATCGACGTCAACGGCCTCGCGCCCGCTTTCGTTGAGTGCCGCATCGATCGTTCGCTCCGTTACCAGCCAAAGCCCCAGCACGGTAACGGTCGCCAGCAGGATGGCGGCAACGACGAACCGGGAGAAGATGGAGCGGGCCGGAGACACGCCTAATTGCCGGCCAGCAAGCGAAAGCCCGTGCCCCAGACCGTCTCGAGCGCGGGGGTCGCAAAACCATCTTCGAGCTTGCGCCGCAAACGCCCAATATTGACGTCGACCACATTGGTCTGCGGATCGAACGACATGTTCCATACATCGCGCAGCAGCATTTCACGGGTAACCACCTCTCCGGCGTTTTCCATGAAATAATGGAAGAGTTCGAATTCGCGTGGACTCAACGCCAGATGCCGGTTTTCGCGAAATGCAGTCCGCGCCTTCAAATGGCACTCGAAGGCCCCGTACAGGATGACCGCGCTATGCACGCTGCCCGACGCGCGCCGGTGCAGGGCGTTCACGCGGGCCATCAATTCGGCGGCTTCGAACGGCTTGCCAAGGTAGTCGTCGGCACCTGCATCGAGCCCTTCGGCGCGGTCACTGGTTCGCCCCAGCGCACTAAGCATCAGAACAGGCGTATCGACGCCGCTCTCACGCAAGCGAGACAGGATCTTGAGGCCGTCGAAATCGCCCAGCATTCGATCGAGTATGATGACATCGAATTTTTCCTGCCCCGCCTTCCGCAGGCCGGACGCTCCGTCGCTTTCCCAGTGCAGATGGTCACCGCGAGACAAGGCGATATCCCTCACCTGCGTCGCGGTATGCGCATCGTCTTCGATATACAGGATATTCAGTCCATCCACGTTCCGCCCCCGTCCCCTGATACCAGGCCGCCCCCAGATAGCGCGCCCGGATGATTGGAAACACCCGCGATCGCGTCAGTTCTTCGCGGGTCGCGGTGCATTCGACCAGGCCAACCCGTCCCTGACCGCGCCCAGACCGATTTGCTGCGCGCCGCTCCCCTTGCCCGGGGCGTCGAAAAAGCGCCATTCCCCGCCCTCTTGCTTGAAGGCAACCCGGACCGAAATTTCCCGACCTTGTCTCTCAAGGACGGTCAAACCGCTTTCGCCAAGTTCGAAGGTCGATGTGCCCTCCATCCCCTCCTTTTCGCCAGCGGTCTTTTCCATAGGCAAACTGGTGCCATTGCTGAGCCGAAGTTCGACCGCCTCGATGTTCCGGTTGATGCCTGCAATCCACCTTCCACCGGTGGTGAAATACATGTGCCCTTCCACGCCGAAAAGGCCCAGGCTGGATAGCCTGGCAAAGCCCGTTTTCACGTCGCCTTTATGAGCCATGCGATAGAAGTCGACATCGGCTGTATACCCGCCCCCGGTCCATGAACGCTGGGACCGCCACAGGCCGAGGTGTCGAGAGGTGACGGTGCGTTCGGACGACCCGAGCGAAGTGAAAGCCATCGCGTCGGGAGCAGCAAAGCTGCTGGCTTCTTCCATCAGGCGGAGTTTTTCGAAAGCAGGAATCAACATAACCGTCTGCTTGACCGACCCGCAGGCCTGATCCGCGATACTCGCGAAATTGGTCCGCAATCCGTGATACATCGCCTCGAGCTGAGGGTCTTCGTACTCGACGAAATGCCCTTTCGGGACGAATTCCCATTCGCGCCGATGGAAGCGCCAGTGCGTTCCCTCAACCGCGCACTGCTGCTGGTCGGTCTTCATGATTGCCGGGGCGTCCTGCAAGGCCCTCGCGATTACCCTGCCACGCTCGATCGTGACCTTGGCATCGTCCGGCAGGGCACAGCCCTTCGCCTGCCGCGTGCCACGTTCGGTCTGGTCTATCGCTGCAACGACTTCGTCACCGCCGACCTTTGCCAACTGCCTGCCGATCTGACCCTTGAGCACCTGAAACGCGCGTAGTTCGCCCACGTCGAAGAGCTGGCAGCTTTCATCGGCACCCGCCGCGAAAGTGGAAATTCCGTACACTTCCATCAGCGTTCGCGCCTGCTGGTTCTTTGCCATCACCTGCAGACGCTGTTCCACCGGGATTTCAGCAAGGCTCTGAGCGTGCAAGGGGACCGCCAGGGCCATGACCCCGGACACTACTCCCCAGATCGTCGATCGGACCGCACTTTTCATCACATATCCTTTACGCAAGATGGCGCGTCGCCCAGTCGACACGCGCGCCGGAGGGCCTCCGTAGTGGAGATGCCCGCGACTTCGCCCTTTTCGGTTTCACCCGCGATGCGAGCTACGGTGGCACAGGCCTTCGGACTTCCGATTTCACAGGCGTGTGCGACGAGCGATTGCGCGCGGGTTTCATCGACCCGGCCGCCAATGCCCTTCTTGTGCATCACCCCGTATGCGAAACACGCCTTGGCGACATAGAGATCGCATGCGCTGCGCATGTAGCGAAAGCCGATGCCCGGGAAGTAGGCGTCTTTCGGCCCCTGCGTATAATAGAGACCGAGGTTCGCGCAGGCTATTCCGACCCAATCGTCGCAGGCTGCTTTCAGGGCTTGCTTGAGCTGGTCGACCTCGCCTTTCGCGTCCCCTGTCATCAGGGGTTCCAGCAGCGCGTCACACCCACCGGCCCAGCCCGAATTGCAAAGCAGGACGTTGCGCGCGCGCGTCTCTGCTGCATCGGGCTCCTCGCCAGGAAGCATCGCGGCACTGATACATCCTGCGAATTGTTCCTCCTCGCAGGCTTCCACAGCGTAGCGGCGAACCGCCGCGATATCCGCGCCGATCTCTTCGGTCGTTCCAAGGAGCTGTGCGGCATCGACACAGGCTTGGTCACCCCCCTCGTGACGACACTTTTCGCCCATGGCGAGGAGCGCAAGCTTCATCAGCCCATCCGGCTCCGGTGAATTTGCCCGCGAAAGCGGACCCAACGCAACGCCAGTCCGCGTGCAGGCGAGATCATCGCCCGCGCGACAGGCGGTAGCGAACATGCGCGCCGCCCTTATGTGATCCTTGTTGTCGGATGCCGTTTCGTGCTCGATCTGTCCGGCAAGGGTGCACGCTGCAGCCAGTCCCATGTCACAAGCCTGCCCGTACATCGACAGCGCGGCATAGGTGTCGCCATCACGTTCATAGGCAAGTCCGCCGCGATGGATCTCCATCATTGCCTCGTCGTCGAAAGGCCGTTCTCTCGCCTCGGCAAGTGAGCCGACTGCCGCCGTAGCGAAGATTGCCAGCGCGATAAGCCGCGCGGCACCCGCAGCCACTCTCCGGTACACCTTGTCACCCATGCTCCGCGCGCTCCCGGACCTGCCCTTATGTGCATCTATGTGAACGAGATCGATTGCTTCCGGCATATGCCGTGCCTCCCGAATTGCGATTTCATGTCAGTTTTAATCGGCTGTCGAATCCACCAGGTCACAAGCTGCGGGCCGACCCAGATCGCAAGCCTTCTGCCGCAGCTCGCGAGCGGATTCTTGGTCGCTCTCGACACCGTCGCCCGTACGGCGCATTTCGGACGCAAGCAGGCAGGCCCGGGCGCTCTTCGCATCGCAGCCTCGCAAAGCGAGATCATAGGCGCGCACGGGATCCGTCGGCACACCACGACCTTCGCGCAATTGTCTCGCCGCGTTGGAGCATCCCGCACCGTCCCCGCCATCGCATGAAGCGATGAACACCAGCAGCGCCGGATCGCGCCAGCGTTCATCCCCGCTGCGATCGGCCAATTGCATCCACATGATGCCAAGATCGTTGCAGGCGCTGGCAATGCCGCCGTCGCAAGCCATCTCGAAATAGTCTCGTGCGGAAGCCCAGTCGGCGTCATGCGCCAACCCGTCACGCGCCATGATCGCGGCATTGGCACAGGCTTGCCATTGCTCCGCCCTGCAAGCGCGCTCGAGCAGGTCGTACCCCCTGGCGGGGTCCGATAGTCCGGTCGTGCCCGTCGCAAGAAGGGCTCCGGCTTGCCCGCAGGCCTCCATCGCACCCAGTTCGCAGCCCTTCAGATAGAGTTCGCGTGCGGCGATCAACTTGCCGTAGTCGATTTCCTGCCCCGATGCTGCCTGCCGGGAAAGGATATTCGCCTGCCAGTTGCAACCCTGGCCGGACTGAGCCTCGCACAGGACTTCTGCAACCTCTGCGGCCACATCAAGCAACTGCGCGCCTCCGCGCCCTTCGATCAGCATCGGCACCAGAAGATGGCATGCGTCCGCACTGCCGAGTTCGCAGCCCCGCACGAACATTTCGCGTGCCCTGATCGCGCGCGCTTCCCCGGAAAGCTGGACGAGTATCCTGCCGGCATTCAGGCAGGCCGCGACATCCCCGGCCTCGCAATTGCGTTCGACAGCCGATTTTTCCGAGGCGGCGGTTTGGTCTCGCGTGGAAGCACTGAGGGGAGCCCACCAGGCTGCAAGGGCCAAGATGAATGCGAACCTGCAAAGATTCACGGCAAACGCTCCAGCGTGTCGCAGGCTTCCTTCGAATTGAGGCTGCATGACTTGCCGAGATATCGGCGCGCCTCCTTTTCGTTGAAGACGCCTGTTTGAGCGGCATAGTAGCTCATACCGGTCAGCAGACATGCTTCTGCATGATCCGCATCGCACGCCTTCGAAAACGCCGCGCGCGAACTCTCGAAATTGCCGTCGGTATGATGGAGAGAGCCAAGCTGGACACAGCTGACGACAAGGGATTGGTCGCATGCCTTTCCATAGCTCTTGAGGGCACCGGCACGGTCGACGGGACCGCCTGAGCCATCCCGCATCATAATCGCCAGGGAATGGCAGCTATGCGGGCTTTTCGCCGTATCGCAGCCCTGGCCGAACGTCCGGCGCGCGGAAGGGAGATCGCGGCCGCCGAATGTACCGGAACGGAACGCATTTCCCAGTCGATGGCAGGACGCGCCATCGCTGGCTGTACAGGCGAAGGATAACGCGGCCTGCGCAAGTTCGGGCTGCGGCGCCCCTCCGATACCATCCAATGCCATGCGTCCGAACCTGGCGCAGGATTGCCATAAACCTTTGATACAAGCCCTGCGAAACGCTTCTCGAGCCAGTTTCGGGTCTTCGGCTCCCCCCTGACCCTTTTCGAACATCAGCCCAAGATTGTGGCACGCAACATCGACCTGCTCGTCCCGGCAGGATTGCGCATAGAGCCTTCTCGCAGCGATATGATCGCCCGCCTTGAAACTCGCTATCGCCTGTTTGGCAATCGCATGCTCCTGGCCTTGCGCGACAGCTTGCGTCGTGTTGAACACTAGGCCGGTCACAAGGAGCAGGATGGCGACGGCAATGTCTTTGGCAGGAACGCTCATTGTCCCAGCGCCTTCGCCATTGCGCAGCCATCCTGGATGCCCAGCTTGCACCCATTGGTGAAATAGCGCATCGCCTTGGCGTGATCGGGAGCGGCCCCGGTCCCGTCGCGGAACATCATGCCCGCGTTCATGCATCCGCCGGCAGCTCCATTGTTGCAGGCTTGCGCAAACAGATCGCGGGCTTCGACAAATTGTCCATTGTCGTAGTAGCCCACGCCGGATTCGATGCATCCCTCGACATTGCCGTTTTCGCACGCAATGGAGAAAGCCTCGATGGCCCCTGCGGAATCGATCGCACCGCCTTGCCCGTCACGCTTCATCACGCCGAGCGCATAGCAGCCATCCGCTGCATAGCCCGGGCAGGCTCCCGCGAAAGCCACTCGCGCTTCTTCGAAGCGTCGCTCACCGGCGTCGCCGAAATAGAGAATCTGTCCCAGATTGTAGCAAGCGCCTGCTTCGCCCGCCTTGCAGGCAAGCCCCAGCGGCCCCAGCGCCTCGGCGGGATTGGCCGGTCCGCCAAGGCCATCCTTGAGCAATGCACCATACTGGCCGCAGGATTTGAGCAAGCCGGCCTCGCACCCCCGACGATAGGCATCGCGCGCCTGCACCGGGTCTTTCGCACCGCCCTGTCCCCGCCACGCCATCGAACCCAGGTTATGGCACGCCTCATCCTTGCCATCCGTCATGCACGCTTTCTCGTAAAGCGCACGAGCAGCCGGGAAATCACCGGCATTGTAGCGCGCCTGCGCCTGTTCTGCGTTGCTCTGCGCGAATGCGGGAAGAGCTGAAATCGATGTCAGCGACAGGACAGCAGCCGCAACAAGAGGTCGAAGGTTCATGGCTGGACGCTCCATGTTCAATTGCAAAGGTAGCGGTTGGCATTGTTGTTCATCGTGCAGTGCGCCGCGCGATAGCGATTGCGCGTCTCGCGGGAGATTTCCGCTGCACTTTTCACGCGGGTCGGCTTGAACGAAGACGCGGGGGAAGAGGAACGCGATGTCGCTGTTCGACCCACCCCGGCCGCCCAGCGACGGCTCGACGCCCCGGGCATGTTGGTGCAGTTGTAGATCCCGCAGTCGTTACCCCGGCTGCGCCGTGCAATCTCTCCATTCACAGCGGCATTCAGCCTGCCCGATGGGAACCAATGGTCGAGCACGTAGAGGTGGTCCTTGTAGACACTGCCCAAAGCGCCCGCCTGTAGCGTCGCCTCGAGTGCCGCACGCGCATCGCCAAGCTGGCGACTGTGATAGATCGCTACGTAGATCGCGCTGTCGTATCTGCCCTGGCGGAGGAAGGATTGGACGACTTCGGAGGCGCGCTCACGTTCGGCCTGGCGACGGCGCTGCGCCTCCCGCCGGTTGACCAAAGCCCGTTCGGTTTCCTGCCGCCGTTTGCGCAGGCTCGAGGCGAACTCGCAGATCGACTGGTGCGCCGCTTGCCCGGGATCGCATGCCTTGGCAGCCACCTGTTCCGCCGGCACGAATTCTCCGAGATTGTAATAGATGCGCGCGAGATCCTCGCACGACCGCCATCCGCCGTGGTCGCAGTTTATTCGCCGGTAGCGCAGGGCTTTCTCGGCATCGAAATGATCGGACGATGCCTCGGCGAAGACCGCCTCGGCGACTTCGCACGCCGTGCGATCGAATAGAGCGCACCCCTTGACCGCAAACCGCCCCGCCGTAGCCGGATCGGCCTCGATATCCGTAGATCCCTCAAGATAGATCAGCGCGAGGCGCCCACATGCAGCCGCATGGTCGCCGCGACAGGCCTGCTGGAGATATCTCAGGCTCAGGAAGATGTCGTAACTATCGTTCGCAGGATCGGAGTAAGCCAGACCGACCGTGCCGCAGGCGGTCGGCGACTTTTGCTCGCAAGCAGCGATGGCCTGCGAGATTTGAGGCGTGTTCTTGGCTTGAGCAGCGCCAGGAATACAAACCAGCCAACCGAACGAGGCGAGGGCGAGTACGATCGATCTCGCCCGGCGAAGCCTGTCCGATTGTCCTGGTTTTGAAACTCTTCGAAAAATCGGACCTGCCCCCGGTTCGTGATACCCGCATGGGTGGACGAATGAGGGCGCGCGGCCAATTTACAAATGCTGTTAAGTCTCAACGGGTCGAGAGCATAGCGAGGGCACGGCTCGTTCCAGGCGTCACGAGATCGATCTTGACGCGCTTCCCTGAAATGGGGCTGGTTTTTGCAAGATTCCGACGCAAGGGGTTCGGGCGAGAATGGCGCACAGCACCTTCTTGCGGGTGGGTGTAATGCCGGATGGTCCAAACCAGCGGCGGGGGGCTCGATTTCGTCTCCGACAGCCTCCTATGCGGTCGGCGCTTGTGCATCCTGTGCGTGGTCGATGACTACAGGTGGGCGAGCCTGGACTAGGCAATCAGGGCATGGGGTGATGCCCTCACACCATAAAGCTCTCACCGCAGCCGCATGCGCCCTTGGCATTGGGATTTTCGAACACGAAGCCGGCCGTAAAATCGTCTTCGACCCAGTCCATCGTGCTGCCGATGAG
>MDTG01057792.1_pt1 | contig 14907 bp, 7 predicted proteins | sample 811421 | NCBI WGS metagenome assembly MDTG01 (sample SAMN05326645, study PRJNA326480) | marine metagenome | isolation source: seawater | place: Pacific Ocean: South East | collected 2011
AAAAATACACTCGGGGTGTAGCGTAGTCCGGTTATCGCGCCACGTTTGGGACGTGGAGGCCGCAGGTTCGAATCCTGCCACCCCGACAATTTTCCCTAGTTTTTTAGGAAATTAACTTTTTTCAATTTATCTAGAATTCTAACCATAGCAAAAGTATCTAACTTACAATACTCCAATAGTTGTCTCCGTGTTTCTTTTATATCCCCTTCAAATGTCTCATTAACCATAGATAGAAAGATATTCGATGCAGTACTACCTTCTTTAATTTCAAGGTTGTTATATGATAGTTCAGGAAACAAAGCAGGAAGGACTGCTTTAATAGAATAACTCCCTTTCATTTCTGGAATATAATACCACTTCTGTTGAAATGGAATCATTAGATCTTTTAAACGATTTATAATCCCTGTCAACTCATTAGAATACTCAGAAAATACTTTTATTAGATCATTGAGTTTACCTTTTTCAAAACCAATATTGTAGACCAAAATATCTCCACTTTTACCACAATCTTGAATCAGTTGTTCTATAAATCCAATTCTTGGATCTTTAGATGGATCTGCTAGATACTCATGATGTTCTAATTTAGATGTTGAAGTCTCTTTAATGTGAAGTGAATACTGAAATACCAGTTGTTGGTATGGTCTACTATTGTTATATTTTGGAACTGCAGGTCCAATAGTCTCAAAGTCCAAATAGTGTAAAGGATAATTTAACCCATTTGTAAATTTTCTAATTTCTTCAATATCAATATGACTTGTTCCATTGATTTCCGATTGAACCTGTAACACTTGGTTTGAATTCAGAGATGCCTCACTAAGATCAATCTGATCTAATGTAATTATCCCCTGATTATATAAATCAAACTTCTTTTTAATTCTAAGGTTAGCAATATCAAAAACGGAGTAGTCAGGGATGTGTTTCCAACAGGTTCCCTTGAAATCACAATCGTAAGGATCAGAACAATGAGGTCCAATATCTATTTTTGGTAATTCTGTATCTTCAATGACATTCTTAAGTCTTCTTACTTCATTAGGAATTTTGGGTAAAAAATCTAAAACTTGATCATAAACTGACTCGATAGTAAACAATTTACGTAGATCTAATTTTCCATCTTTTGTGTATTGATTATTAATGTAAACTATTGAGATATCCTTTAGATCTATTCCTGAGTTTTTAATGGTATAAAATTGTATGGCCGCATCTTTTACATTTGTTTCGGAAACACTAGTAGAACTTTTTACCTCAAAGGCTTTCCAACCTTCATCATCTTTAACTAAAATATCCAATGCAGCAAGAACATCGTTAAACTGAAAGGTTGCTTCATAAATGATTGTCTCTCCTTTATTGATGAAGTCTAATGTTTTACTAATTGACTCATGCATTTTAAAATAACTTTCAGGAGAAGCATCTACTCCATTTGGAAATAATTCTTGTGCCAATAATCCAATATTGGTTCCTTGGTCAAATACAACTTTTAAAGATGTTGGTGTAGGGTCTTTTAACTTATAATGATGCTTGTAGAGATACAATGACTTTTCACATTGAAGTCCACGTATAAATGTTGATTTGGAGAGTCTGCTATTAGCCATTAAAAGAGTTTAGATAATATTTGATTTCCTACATCAAAGTTTAATTGTAAATTATCATCAAGAATATCTGCAAAGCCAATTTTACATTGATTTAATTCATTTATTTCTCTACCCTTCCAATAGTTACCAAAGCGTTCCTCTATCTGTCTTGAGCTTGGATATAACAGCATACTTTTATTTGCATTCCAATAGAGATTATAAGCATACATTTGTTTTAGATCATCATCACTTGGTTTAGGGTTTTTAACATCCAAAACTTTCCATTTGGTGTCAATCACATAGGTGTTTGACTCACCATCCTGTTTTTTTATAATCACTAAATCGGGTCTGATAGTTCGACCCTCCCAGAATTTCTGTTTATTTTGAAAACTCACCTGAATATCATCACTTTTAGCACGAATTAACATTCTATAGATGTACTCCTCCCACAGTTTGTTCATATCAAACAATAAAGTCAACATATTTTCTTGCCCCGATCTTATGTCAGGTGAGTAATTAAGAATGATCATTTTTGCAATCTGCAGTGCACGAGTGTAAGCAACTGTTTTTCTATTGTTTTTGACCTTATCGAAATGATGTTTTTGAATAGGAATTTCTTTTATTTCTGGAAAGCCCAGTTTAAGTCTACCTATCTTATCTTTTAAATCTGAATTATAAGTCAAATCAGTAAGTATTGTTAATCCTTTTAAGATAATTTGATTAACTATATTTTCGAAATCATAGACTTGATGTTCGGTGTAAAATCTTTCTTGGTGAATCAGGTTATGTTGGATGTTTTTATTAAAATCTAAGCGGCCTTTTAAAGCTAGTAAATTTGATGAATCTCGTCTATATTGTTTAATTAATCCGACTCTTAAAAGATGTTGAACTTCTTCTAAATACATCTCAAAATAAAGATCTAGTAGAGAATTATGTTTGCGTTTTAAATTGGCTTCAGAAACTGAATTAACATTTATATACTTACACACTTTGAGCATATTTAATAATGCTCCATGCCAGGTTTCAAAATCAGAATCTTCGGAAATGCTGTTGTCAGTTTTGGGTAAAATTTCTATAGTTAAACCCCCTAACTGAATGACTCCAACATAATTTTTAAACCTTACACCATCTCGAACACCCGTAAAGAAATTATTATTGTTTGTATCATTAAATTCATACAGTTTTTCAAGTTCACGTTGCTGCAAATAACGACCTCTCGAATCTTTATGAAGCGTTAATTTTTCAAACTCAAAAACCTGTATTACTCTTGACATACTTTTTTTATTTGTAAATGGCTTTAAAATCCCAATTACTTTCATTTGTTATTTTATAAACTGACCTTTCTAATAGATCGTTTGCTATCGAAGAATCATAGTCATTAGATGAAGCAAATTTCACCCCGTCTGCACTTTCTTTTGAAATAAAACTACTTCCTAGCACTAAACTTATTTTACCAAAATCACCAAAGAAATATTCCTCCAATAATGGGATAACCTTATCTCTAAATGTGTTTTTTAAATCTTGTATACTTGAAATATTTAAAAAGTAGGAATGACCAATTTTATGGTCTTTATCAATTAGTTTTTCAATTCGATTATTTATCGTTTTTAAAATCTCAACTACATCAATATCTCCCAATTTACCATTGGTGCTATTTAAATTACCAACTGTTCCAATAAGCTCATGTTTCGGAGGCATTTCTCTAAATGAAAAACGTCTTCTAAGAGCTGTGTCCAAGGCTTCAATACTTCTGTCTGCAGTATTCATAGTTCCAATGATATAGACATTTTGTGGTACAGAAAAAGTTTCTTTTGAGTATGGTAGAGTAACGCTTAATTCTTCGTCAGAACCAGCGCGTTTGTCCTTCTCAATTAAAGTGATTAGTTCTCCAAAAACAGAAGACACATTAGCTCTGTTTATCTCATCAACAATTAACACAAAGTTTTTTGGATTCTTAGGTAATCTATCCGCATCTATTTTTTTCTCTTTAACAAAAAAATCTTGTTTTATGTATTTTTTATCCAGCTTGTAAATGGTCTGTTGTTGTAAATTTTTATTGTAAATCTCGTTTGCTGAAATTTTCTCATCAGTAAAAAGCCATTCCACACTTCTAAAGTGCTTATAATGAAGGTTATTTGGTAATTCAGAATTATCTCTGTATTTGTAATCACCAGTTACTCTACCCACAGCTCTTACATATTTATTTCCATACGAAATCACTACATAGTTCCCAATTTTCATATAGTTACTAAATAGATTCATTGCTTGAATTGAAAAAGAATCCAAACCATTATCATTTCCAAAAGATCTTAGGTTCTTTTCATCTTTAGCTGTAAAATCAAGTTGCTCACCGAAACCTATTGAGATACAATTATTTTCGATACAATACTCGTAAATTTCATTGTCACTTTTATCTTGGGTGTTACCCAATGACATTTTATAAAAATGAGCATTTTCATACTCCTCTGTAGTAAGTGAAATTAAAGACTCTGTATTTACCACAACAGCATTTAAACTATCGTCAGCTAAACGACAGATCTTTTTAAATACACCTTCTTGAATTTTATATTTCAAGAACGCATCACCATCTTTAGGTTCATTGGGTTTAATTCCTTCAATAAAGTCCTCATAACTAAAAGATTGGTGAAATGTAGTAAAGCCTATCTGACCCACAGATTCGTTATCGTTATTAAGAGATAACAACTTAAAACGGGCCTTTAATTGCTCTCTGTCTTTTTTATGTATTTCATAAAATTCTGGATCAGCTATTTTTATAGCCTCGTTAATGGTATGAAATGTTTTTCCAGTGCCTGGAGGACCAAATAATATTTGATTTAATTGAATACTTTTTAGCATATTTATTGAATTTAATGATTTAATAGTTGTTCGTTCAAAATCAAATAATTCTGAACGATAATCTAAGTCAAAAATGGCTTTTCTAAAAGCTTTGTTGTCCCAATCTTTTTCTTTGGTATGGTTATCTCTGGAAATTTCAAATTGAACAGCTTGTCGAATAGCGTTATAATGAGAGTATATATCTTGTGCAGTTCCACTTTTATAATACCATGCTTCATTTTTTTTAGCAAAACTTCCTTGTTCTAAATGGTCTATAACATAATTTGGTGGAGCAATGAAATCGAACAAGTTCTTTTTTAATAATAAGCAATAGCGTTTACCATATTGAACACTTAGCTCTTGTTTGGAATCAGGGACACTAAACACTATTTTTTCATTATCAGAAATTTCTAAATCCTCAATTAATTGGTCTGTGGTATTAAATAAGGTGTTCAAATTTTCAGAAGATAATTTTTTAAGGAGTTTTTTAAATTTATCTTCGTCTTTATTAAAACTAAAATCTAGTGTTTCGTTTAAACCTATCCATTTGGGGATCAATTCTTTTACGCCCTTTTTACAGTTTTCCCAATCGCTGTAGTTTGTCACAATCTCTTGAAATTCAGTTGATTCTAAATTTCCGCCAGGATAAAGGCCTGCATTTATTCCATCACTATTAATTAAAAAAAACAATTGATAGGCTTGTTTAACATCTCCAGCTGAACTAGGATATATAGCGCCCCAACAATGGTCTGAACCATAGTTTTGCGGACCATTAAATGCAACCTTATGAGCACTAACCTTTTTGAGCTCAAATTCGGCAACCATTTCATTACTTAATTGACTTATACATGCTTCAACTTTAGCATTTAACGCTTTTGAATAAAAGAATCCAAATAGTAGTCTGAATGGGTTTTTCCATTGTTTAAACATATTTGAGCTTTCAGATGTCTTTAGTTCATTTAGATAAGATTCACTAAAATTGTAAAAAATTGAAATGTCTCTTTCGATATTAATAGCATTTTTAAGTTTGTCTATTCTATTTTGATCAACTAGATTACCATTAATTAGGTCTTGAAGCACTAAAAAACGTAAGCAGACTACAGGCTGAAAGTGATCATTTAAAACAATGTCTTCACTTATTTTGTTTAATTCATCTTTAGTAAGAGCATTGAGATCAGTAAACAACTGATCGCTATTGGTCTGGTATATATTCATACGCTTACTAAGCGTTATAATATCGTCTATATTCATATTTTCAGTTTTTTTAATGATGGGTATACCTAAGCGCTCAAAGGCTTTAAAACAGGGGGTATCTACACCACCACTAAAGTTATTTGTGGGCTCCTCACCAGTAGCATGATAATTGGCATAGGACATAATAGGCTTGGGTGGATACAATTCACCCTCTATTTCAATATCAAAATAGGCAGATGCCTTGAAACCATCTGGAATACCTTTCGACCTGTAGTCCTCTATAGCCAGAGTGATGTGTTTTATTTGTATTTTGTCGAATTTCACTTTAAGTTTCTAGTTATTTATCATGTTTATATACTCATCATAAGATTTAGATGAAATCTCTATGTCCTCAATTATCGCAATATCTTCATAGGTCAGCTCATAAAGTGCGTAAACTAGAAAATCTAAATTTCTTATTATGGAGTTATATGATTTGTTCTCTTTAGATATTTCAGCTAATTCATTAAATTTTGAAATAAATATTGACTGAATATCATCACTGGCTTTCTTTATGGGAATTTGGGATAGGGGAGCCTTGTATAATTCTAAGGTTTCACCTTTACGCTTCCCTTTATGATAAAGCCAGTGGTAAATCAACTTTGAGTTAAGAATACAATTAAGATATTTTAATGAATAGTCTGGGTTCCCTGGTAAAATATAAGCAACATCTTTACTACCGAAGAAAGGTATGTTGTTGTATCCGAAAATGTTTTGTTTACTACGATATGGGGCAATTATTTTTTCTCCAATAAAATAACTTTCTTTCTTAGGTGTAAACAAAACAAAGTAGTTTCCGTTTTTGTACCACTTTTTCACCACTGAAGCTGCTATCGCATTTTTTAAGAAATTATCCTTGAGTCCTTTTATAATTGTTTTATACTTCTCAAAGTGGCCTTTAAGTGGTTTGGGTAGACTAATCGGTTCTCCTTGGTCCTTAATATAAATTAACCACTGAGTATTCTTAGGTTCACTTTTATACCTTTCGATATCAGAGTTCTTGTAAAATGGCCGAATAAATTTATTGAAATCATTTTCACTAAGCTTAAGCTGCTTAGCTTCTGTATGTGATAAAACATATATTCCTTCTCCTTTGCTGTGATTTACATTAAATTTCTTTATGTGGTTGTTACTTACTTTATCTGACAATGAAACTACTCCCATTGTTATTGGAGCTATTTCACTGAGAGCGTTAGTGTTTTCTTTCATTTTTTGTAGCACATCTCCAATAGAATTCGACTCTTTAAGTACTTGTCCCTTACCTTGAATTCGAATTTGAAAATCATTTCCTTCGAAAATTAAATCTTGTGTTACAGCGAAATAATCGGCATCATGTGAACTCTTGTAGTTTAATATTTTATCCAACTTAAAGTTGTTAGCAGTTCCAGAAATCTTTATATTAATGTTTTTTGCTTCTTTTTCATCGGTCTTATTCTTTTTCAAAATAGTTATTGCATTATGCTGACCAGTAGCCGATTCAAAAATTTTCAATTCATTAAAATTGACTAAACTATGGATGGTGCTCCGATCATTCAAGTCTTTTCTAAGCGTAATACCTCCAGTTGAAGTGAAAAAGTAATTTGTAGTAATGTATGCTAGTGTTCCATTATCATTAAGTAAATCTATTCCCAAATGAAAAAAGAAATAGAAATAGTCCATCCAGCGAGTATAAAAACGTCCTCCTAAATTAGACTTCTGAACCTCTTGAAATATTCGCTCATTACCTTTTTCTCCAATATAAGGAGGGTTTCCAATCACAATGTCAAACCCACCTTTATCAAACACCTCTTGAAAAAATAAATGCCATAAAAAGAAAGGACGCTCATTGGAGTTAGAGAGTTGGGCTAATTTAATTTCCTTGTCTTTATATTGTGATAACTCAGTATTGAACTTTATTAATGCTTTACCGGCCTTACTGTTGGTCCTGATTTTTTCTTTTTGCTCCGAAGTGCGTACTGCAGCTTCGTTCCACCTTATTTTCTTCTCAAGTTTTTTAACTTTCTTTTGAATTTCCCTATTATGTTTTGATAACGTCATCCGAATATGGATGAGTGCTTGCTCATCAATCCGCTTATGCAAATTCTTTTTGGTTTCAGGATCATTGGCATTATAATAGGAATCCATTAAAGTTTTAACATCTTCATATTTTAAAGATGTTTTTACTTTCTTTTTTCGTTCACCAAACAGTCCTAATTGTTGACTTTCATACACAGCTTCATAAGCTGCTGCATCACTTATTTGGCTAAGGTCTATGCCTTCAAAGCTTTCTAATAAACTATTACCCTGCATAATTTTATAGTCTAAATTGGGTAGTGGTAGCGGTTCTAATTCATCTACCACCAATGCCAACCAGAATCGCAAACGAGCTATATCTACAGCTCCACTTTCAATGTCAACGCCATAGATGCTGTGTTGTATAATGCTCTTCTTAACCAAGTGTGGTTGCCATTCTGTATCGCTAATATTCCACACCCTAGCTACAGTATCTTGTTGTAAATTATACAATTCCTCTATGACTTGATAAATCACATTTAAAATCCCAATAGGAAAAGCTCCTGATCCAATGGCTGGATCACAGATTTTAACGTCATGGAGTGCTTGTGCTATTGGCTCAACCAAATCTAAATCAGAGGTTCTTTTTTTCAATCTGTTTCTAATTAAATCTTCAACGGCTTGTTTCACTTTGCCTGAAGTCTCTGCTTTTAGCTTGGTGACTAGATATTCTATAAGGCTCTCTTGACACATGTATTGTACGATAACTTTTGGGGTATAAAAAGCACCTTTATCTTTGTTATCCTCTAGAAGGTTTTCAAAAATATGACCCAACATTTCTGGATCAATACCTACTTCGTGATCGTTAGGGTCGTTTTCATCAACAGTGAAATTGTATTGGTCAAAGAAATCAAACAAATCTTGAAAATAACTTTCTGGAAAGTCAATTTTTGTAGATTCCAGTTTATCAGAATCAAATAAACCTCCATTTAAGTAGGGTATTTTAGAATTATTTAATACCCCTTCTAGTCCTTCACATTTGAATAAGTAATCGTCTCTCTTAGTATTGAGTGTATTGTAAAATAACTCTACCAAACATTTACTATGAAACTGATCTTTATTGGTGAAGTCTTTAAAAAGTGTTTGCATGAATTTTTTATCACCAGATCCCCACAAATCATTTTCTGGACAGCCCATCCATCCTTTTTTTTGTAAGAAATGAAGAAATACGATACGTCCAAGAAGTTTTTTGGTAAAGTTTCTAATTTTCACTTCTCGTTCTCCTTGACCATTTACAAATACACTCTTATACTCTTCTTTTTTTGAGTCTATATATTTCCAAAACTTTTCAAACTGTTTTTTGTATTTATCAAAGAACTCTTTGGATAATTGTTCAACAGAGAAAGCATTTTGAATGGCATTAATGTCTATCTCAGATTTATTTTCACTGAGCTTATAAAAACGGTCTGCAGGTGTTTTACAGCTTTCATTTTTACCTAACACATAGGTGTAGCGTTTGGTGTCAGTTTTATTTTGAACAAAATCACTTTCTTCTTCGTCAAATTCAGTGCTTCTTGCTGAAAAAGTAAAACGGTAATCATCGGTCCCTTGTTCAAAAACAGAAAGGACTCCATGAATTTGCTCTTGATCTATATATTTTGATATCTCATTATTTAGTTCTACGCGGTTACGGTGTATATTAACGGTGTCATTTAAAAGTAGTTCAAATAAGGCCAGGTTTTTTCCATCATTTAATCGAACATTTCCAATTTGCCGAAACTTTTTTATTTTTTCGTTATTGATTAGGAATTCTTTTGGGCTAGATAGTATGGATACATTAGGAAATACAAATTGTACAATTTGTTTCCAATTTTCTGGCTTGTAGGGTTGGCTTAAAAGATTCTGTAGGTCTATTTTTTTCATTATTATTGGTTGTATGAATAAGATTCTGAGATAATAATTTCTGGCTTCATTTTTTCAAATGATTTAACGGTAACAATTGGGGTTGATGTCTCAGCATCATCCGTATTAATGGGATATTTTTCTATTATTTTAATAACCGTATCTAGAAGTTCTACTGGTTTGATCTTTGCTTTTTTAGCGTTTCTCTTCAGTGCATTTACTTCTCTCTGTAATTTTTGAAATTTTGCCAGTTTAATAGCTGACTTTGCAGCTTTAATCTTTTGTTTCTCACTTTCGCTAATAAACGGAAAGTTTAAAAACCCATCTAAATATGCCAATGCTCTTTTTTCGTTAGGCCCTTGGGTGGTATCAACCACCTGATTACTTGCCATATCTTCTTGAATTTTGTCTTTAAAATAGTTTGAGGCAAATGCTACTTGGTTGTGGTGGTTATCATGAAGACTGATACCTTTTTCTGGTACATCTGCTCTAAATTCTTTTGCAACTTCTACAAATCCCATTTCTTCTAATTCATCATTCTCTTTAACCCAATAAAAGGCATCTCTTTTGTTATTTCTAATAAAACAAATTGTAGAGCCATTCTTAGTTCTATCTTTTCTACCAACTCTAGCTTTTAGAGGTAAATTTCTGATACGTCTGAATTCTTGTGGATTTTCTGACTTAAATTTTCTTAGTTCCATTAAATAAGATAAACGCTCATCTTTTTCTTCATCCGTATCCTTTTCAAATAAGCTAAAAGACTGTATTTCTTCATCTGGGGAAAATATTTCACTGTCCTCACCAAGTGCTGAATGAAATGCCTGAAGTTTCATAATTGCCTTTTTCTCTAACTCAATGTCGCTATTAACTTTAGCAGTAGGATAAAAATTGAAAATGTGAATATTTGGTGCAACTGAACCTATTCTATTTACTCTTCCTATGCGTTGCATTAAACGCGTTGAATTCCAAGGCGTATCATAGTTAACAATAATATTTGAACGATGAAGGTTTACCCCCTCTGCTAAAACCTCAGTACAGACAATTATATTATATTCAGATTGGTATTGCTCTCTTGGAATGTTGGCATCAAAATTTACCTTTATTTTTTCTCTTAACGCATTTCTGTTAGAAGCATTTACTTCTAATATATCCGTCCTCCCATGATTTTTTAAACAATTTGTTATGTAGTTTGTGGTTTCTTTTGATTCAGAAAAAACCACTAATTTTTGTTGAGGGTTAATTTCTTTATTTAAAAAATCTGGATCCAATCTTTTTATGAATTCATCAATTTTCGGATCTTCCGTTACTAATTGCCATTGTTTATTTAAAGAATTAACAATTGCTTGATCTTTTTTTAATTCTTCTAAAAATATAGACTCAAAATCATCAGGTGCACAAACTTCTATTGTTGGATCCGTTAATCCGGCTTCAGCAATTTTATTAATTAGCTCATCTTCTCTTCCTTCAACTATAAATTCTGTAACGTTTAAATTAGGAGCTATATAGATAGTTCCTTTATCAAACATATCTATCATAGCATTTGTTGCTATACAGAACCTATTGAGTGATGATTTAAACGCTTCAAAACTACTATCTATTCTTTTAACAAGTAATATCTTCATCATACTTGCTAATGCCCTAGAAGCTACATCAGCATTTTTATACCTTTGTTTTTTATCTGGTTTTAGGAATTTGATAGCTTGATATCTAAAGTACTTAATGCCTTCTGTTTCATGAGAAAGCATATGCATAGTCTTATCATACAAATGATCTAATTCAGGACTTAACTTGTAAAAAAGCCTATTTGGTTTTTTAATATTTGGAAAAACTATTCCCTGTTCGTCAAGATCAATTTTGTATTGACTGTGTATTTTTAAGTCTGTCCTAGTTCTTCGAATAGTTAATGGTGCTATAACTTTATCCCTGATGTCTTTGTATATAAGCTTGACCTCTTTTTGAACTTCGCTTACATTAGGATTGTCTCTTAACTTTTTGTAATCGTCAATTTTTCTTCTAAAAAAGTGCTGTAGATTTGCAATTTCAAGAGTTGAGTTTTTAGCATCTTGAAATAAGTAGATTTGATTTGCAATGTCTGAAGGTCTATTATTTAAAGGAGTTGCAGTGATGAGCATTACTTTTTTGTCTGCTCTAGTTCCATCTTTTAAAACTTGTTTGGTTTTTGTTTTACATAACTTCTGCAATTCATTATATGCCTCCGCAGTATCATTTCTAAATTTGTGAGCTTCATCTACAATCACCAAATCATATTTTTCTGGGTCTTTTAGTTTATGAAGACTCCCATTTGTAATTATTTCATAATTTTTTATTTCAAACTTGTCTAATGTATTTACCCAATTGTCTTTTAATGAAGGTGGTACAATGACTAAAATTGTAGAAATATGAGACGGGAAGCCATTAGAATAAAAGAATTTTTTGGCCACTAAAGTGCCAACAACAGTTTTACCTAAGCCTACTACGTCAGCTAAAAAGAAACCGTTGTGTCGTTTTAATAATTCATAACCTTGATTGACCGCATCTACTTGATAGGACAATCTTTTGAATCCCTCTGGCAAATCAGTAACCGAATTTGGATCGAATTCAACACTTTTACCAAAGTATTCGATTAAAAATTTCATATAAACTTCAAAAGGAGTAAAACTGTCATTCAGATAAGTTTCTTCCTTTACTTTATTAATTTCCACAGGTAGTATTACAATTCCTTCAGTCCATAATTTTTCAAACTCATTTGTAGCAAAAGCAACATCATCAAATGACTCTAATATTACATTAAATTCGTAATTGCTAGTCTTACTCCCCCCTAAACCCGAATCTGATAGATTAGAAGAGCCTGTAATAACTTTACCTTGATTATGTTCATTCCATATTTCAGGTCTAAAAATGTAAATTTTGGCATGTAGCTTCTTACTAGGATGTGCTTTAATTTCTATTTTTTTTGTTGAAATATCCTCAATAAACTGAAGAATTCCCTCTTCAATATCTTTAGAGTATTTTGCTGTTTGAATATCCTGCTTAGCATCATTCAAAAACTCTATAAGGGTTTGATTCGCATCTCCCTGAAACAATAAGCCTTTTGCATTATATTTTGCAACAATTTTATCAACGTCTATACCTACAAGTATTCTAATCTTTGGGATATCATTCAGATATTGTCTAATTCTGAAATATCCTGAGACTCTAAAGTATCCAACTAAAGCATCGAAATATTCTATATCCTTATTATGCTCAAAAACTCCTTTAAATTTATTTAAAAGAGTATTTTCACCTTCATTTGTAAAAAATCTTGTACTCATTTTCTTTGTTAGATAAAATATAATGTAAAAAATTGCTCTCTTATAAAAGTAAGAAAAATTAAAATTTATAAAGTTTATTTTTATTTATTTTATAAAATAACTCTGTAATCAGTTATTCAAATAATTCTTTATATTTAGATATAACAAGTTGATTAGCGGTGAAGAATGTGGTGAAAACGTTACTTTTAGAAGTTGATTAAATCTGTTAAATAGTTCAGGGTTTCTTTACTGCTACCCCGACTTTTTTCTCTAGATAATTTTTATATTTATTTAAATCTTATATTATGAATAAATTTGAAGTTAAATACCAAGGAAATTTAAGAACAATAGCCACTCATTTAGATTCTGGTTCGAAAATAACAACTGATGCTCCTAAAGATAATCATGGACTTGGAGAAGCTTTTTCACCAACAGATATATTATGTTCTTCTTTAGCAAGTTGTATTTTAACTATTATGGCCATTGCTGTTGAAAAAAGAGATGTTGACATTAAAGGTGCTACAGCAATGATAAAAAAAACTATGGTAAATAATCCTAGAAGAATTGCGAAAATTGATATTGATTTAACTTTTCCAAAAAAATATGATTCTAAAATAAAAACCATTTTAGAAAGAGCTGCTTATAATTGTCCAGTACATCATGCCTTATCTAAAAGTATAGAAAAAAACATTTCGTTTAAATATTTGTAATTTTGATTACATTATTCATGATATGAAAAGAATACTAATAATATTATTGTTTCCATTAATGATTTTTTCACAATCATTTTTATTTAATTGGGATGGTCAAGAGAGAGAGTATTTTTTATATATACCTGAATCATTACAAGAAGATGCTCCATTAGTTTTTGTTCTACATGGATACACTGACAGTGGTCAGGGTTGGGTAGATATCTTTCAAAGTTTTGCTGATGATTATGGATTTGTTGTTTGTGCACCAAGTGGCTTAGTAGATAATTATGGTAATACTCATTGGAATGCTAATTTCTCTACATCAATAACTACAGTTGATGATTTAGGTTTTTTATCTAATCTAGCTGTTTATTTACAAGGTGAATTTGATTTAGACCCAAATAAAACATTTGCTTGTGGCCATTCAAATGGTGGTTTTATGAGTTGGTCATTAGCTTGTAATGCTTCAAGCATTTTTAAAGCAGTAGCATCTGTCACTGGCACCATGAGCTCTAATGATTGGGATCAGTGTAATCCTTCATTTAATGTGCCTGTGATGCAGATTAGTGGCACATATGATGATGTTATTCCAATGGACGGAAGCCTTGGTAGTTGGGGTTTGGGATGGGGCTCGACTCCTGATATTTATTCTGTTTTCGATTTTTGGAGTAATATATCTGGTTGTACATATAATGAAACAACAAATTGGCAATTTGATAACTATTATGATTATACACTTACAAGTTATTATGGTAACTGCTTTAATAATACTTTAGATTCAAGGTTGTATGTGTTTAATGAGATGGGACATGTTTGGCCTAGTAATACTTTTGATAATAATGAATATGTTCCAGATTTAGCTGCAGAACTAATATGGAATTTTTTTATGCAGATTGTTGGGCAACCTATTATTGGTATAGAAGATCCATTAAGTCTTAATAAACATAAAATTCGAGAAATAGATGTTTTAGGAAGAGAAGTAGATAATTATACTTTTTTTAAAATAGAAATTTATAGCGATGGTTCGGTAGAGAAAAAATGTATTCTAAAATAAGTATTCTCTTTTATTAATTTTTTATCACGGTATTTATCCCCTTAATATCATCCAAATTAGTTAATGAAATAAAATATGTACCTGATTTTAATATTTTTAAATCGAATATAATTTTTGTCAAATAACTATTAACTGGATTTATTGAGTAAGGAATATTAATATTTTCACCTTGTATATTATAAATATCAATTGTTTTTATTTCATTAGAAGCGCCAAGGAATTCTAATGTCACATAGTTATTGCTTGGATTAGGGTAATTAGATAATTGCACTATATTATCTTCTCTATTTGATAATTTGCTAGAAATTAAATTTAAAAACTCATCTGGAGCAACGATATTT
>MDTG01118749.1_pt1 | contig 14907 bp, 11 predicted proteins | sample 811421 | NCBI WGS metagenome assembly MDTG01 (sample SAMN05326645, study PRJNA326480) | marine metagenome | isolation source: seawater | place: Pacific Ocean: South East | collected 2011
ATTTTTTCTTGAAAAAATATTTCTGGATAATCAAATGACTCTCCTTGCACGTCTTGACTAATAGAAATGGTAGCAGGGCCACAATCAGCTTGATCTAACATCATATTAATTGCATTGGGGAGAGATTGTATGATTTGTTCTGGTCGTGTTATTCTATCAAAATATCTACTAACAGGCTTAAATGCATCATTTACAGTCTCACTTGGTTGATTAAAATTTTCTACTTGTTGTAAAACTGGATCTGGAAAACGACTTGCAAAAGTATCTCCAGGGATAAATAAAATTGGCAATCTATTACTTAATGCCACAGCTGCTGCTGTGATCATATTTGTTGATCCTGGACCTACTGATGAAGTAGCTAAAAAGATTTGCTTTCTTCGCATTGCTCTAGAATATCCTATTCCTGTAAGAGCCATGTATTGTTCGTGATGACCTCTATATCCAGGAAGTTCCTCTTTAAATTCTTCCATAGCTTGACCAATGCATGCTACATTTCCATGCCCATAGATTGCAAATGCCCCAGGAAATAAAGGTTGTTTTTTTCCATCAATTAATATCTTTTGAGAAATAAGAAATTTAATTAATGCATGAGAACAACTCAATCTTATGGTTTTCATAATAAAAATTTATATCAACTAAAATCATTAATCTAGTTAATTCTATAAAATTATATTAATAAGTAGTTATGAAAAAAGTTGCTTTGATTGGAAAAATTCACCCTATTGGTCTAGATATACTAAAGAAATATGAATTTGAAATAATAGATCTTACTGGTTTTACTAGAGAAGAATTAAAAAAAAATCTTAGCAATATAGATGCTATCGCATTAAGAACTGAAATTCTTGATGAAGATATAATGAAATCTTGCCAATCTTTAAAAATCGTATCAAGACATGGAGTGGGTTTTGATAATGTCGATATTAAATATTTAAAGAAAAAAAATATTGCTCTTGGAATAACCGGAACATCAAATGCGATTACTGTGAGTGAACATGTAATTACAATGTTTTTATATCTATGCAAAAATATTAATAATGCTGATAAAATTGTAAAAGATAGAAAGTATAAAGAAAAAAAATCTTTAAAAGAATCATTCGAAATATATCAAAAAAATATATTAATTGTTGGTTTTGGTAGAATTGGAAAAGAGCTTTCAAAAAGATGTTTAGCATTTGAGACAAATGTATATGTTAATGATCCTTATGTTGATAAAAATATAATAAAAAAAAATAATTGCATACCTATTGAATTTGAAGAAGGGTTAAGAATAGCTGATTTTATAAGTTTGCATATGCCTCTAACAAATAAAACAAAAAATATGATTGCTAAAAATGAATTTAAATTAATGAAAAAAAATTCTATCATAGTTAATACTTCTAGAGGGGGAATTATAAATGAAATTGATTTAGAATATGCTTTGAAAAATAATTTTATTTTTGGAGCAGGTCTTGATGTTTACGAAAAAGAACCTCCGGAGGATTCAAATCCGTTGTTTGATTTAAATAATATTGTTTTAACCCCACATAATGCAGCTTTAACGATTGAATGTCAAAAGAGAATGGCCATTGAAACGTGTGAAAATATAGCTTTCTTTTTAAATGACAAAAAAAATCTAAATAATTTAAATATTTTAAATTTAAATAATTAAATATAAACTTCCGTTTTCTTCAGAAATTTCATAAATTTTTAATCTATCTGCAGTTGGGTCAGATATATTATCGCCTGAATGAATATTAAAAGTTCTACTACAACTACTACATTCTATTTCATCTCCATCAATAGTGCCTTCACTTATCAAAGCTTGTTCCTCACAAAAACAGTTGCCTTGGGTTGCATAGAATAATCCATCGATATTAAAGATAGCATAATCAAAATCTTCATACTCAAAGTTTTCAACGCTATTCTTATCTATATCTTCTGAATCTCCAATATGAATTCGTTCTATTTCATCATTCATAAAAAAATCTTAAAATAAAATTTAATTTTAATAAATAATTTTCTTAATTTTTTTACCTAAATTTAATATTTTTTCTTGATAATTGGGCAACTGAAGTTACTCCCATTAATTTCATATCTCTCTCAATTTCATCTTTTAGATTTTTTAAAGATTTTTCAACACCTTTTTGACCACCAGCAGCTAAAGCATATAAATACATTCTTCCACCTGAACATGCTTTTGCCCCTAAAGATAAGGCTTTTAGAACGTGTGTTCCTCTTCTTATGCCTCCATCACAAATTACATCTACTTTATCCCCAACTGCATCAACTATTTCAGCTAATTGATCAAAGGGAGACCTTGAACCATCTAATTGTCTACCTCCATGGTTTGATACCATCACTGCTGTTGCGCCAACATCAACTGCTTTTTTTGCATCATCAACAGACATAATACCCTTAATAGCAAATTGTTTACCCCAGTTTTTATTTATTTCTTCTACATCTTTCCAACCCAGAGAATTATCTAACATTTTTGTAAAATAGTCCCCTATACTTGTCATTACATTAGTTCCAGCATCAATGTGATCCTTTAAGTTAGGAAGTTCCCATCTTGGTTTAGTAAAATAATTGATAGCCCACATAGGATGAGATATGAAACTAACAATACTACTTAATGATAATTTCATTGGAATAGTAAATCCAGTTTTTAAATCTCTTTCTCTATTGCCACCAACAGCAGTATCCACTGTTATAGCCATAGCTTCAAAGTTTGAATTCTTACATCGATCTATTAAAGCTTTATTTAATCCTTTGTCTTTATGAACATATAGTTGAAATAACTTAGGTGATGAAACTAAGTCTGAAATATCTTCAATGCTTGCTGTTCCAAGAGATGAGATTCCAAACATCGTTCCAAATTTTTCAGCAGCTTTTGCAACTGCAATTTCACCTTCATGATGAAATAAACGCTGAAGAGCAGTTGGTGAACAATAAAGTGGCATATCAATTTTTTGACCCATTACAGTTGTTGACATATCAACCTTATCAACTCCAGACAAAACATTTGGAACTAAATCACATGCATCAAATGCATTTGTGTTTCGTTTATATGTTATTTCATCATCTGCTGCTCCATCTATGTAATGAAAAATTGGTCCTGGCAATCTTCTTTTAGCTAATTTTCTAAAATCATTAACGTTATGACAATTTTTAATAGAATCAAACATATAAAAACTTAAATTTATTATTGAGGAACTAACAACATCATTATTTGTCTTCCTTCAGGCTTAGGAGGTACTTCTAATTTTGCATATTCACTAACTTGTTCAGTAATTTTATTTAATAAATTTATACCTATATTTTGATGTTCCATTTCTCTACCCCTGAACCTCATAGAAACTTTTACTTTATTTCCATCTTTTATAAATTTAGAAAGTGCTTTAATTTTAACATCATAATCATGTTTATTAATTCCAGGTCTCATTTTAATTTCTTTTACTTCAAAAGTTTTTTGTTTTTTCTTTGCTTCTTTTTTGCTTTTTTGTTCTTTATATTTTAATTTACCATAATCTATAATTTTACAAACAGGGGGCTTAGCATCGGGTGAAACTTCAACCAGATCAAAACCTTCATCTTCAGCATGATTGAGAGCTTCTCGCACACTCAATATACCTAATTGCTTACCAGTCGAAGATATAACTCTAACCTCACTCGCGGTAATTTGTTCGTTAGTTCTTAATTCGCTTTCTTTTTTGGATTTAGAATTTAAGGCCAAAACTCGGTTACTCTATGATTGAAATGTATATGGTGCTAAATATTGTTAGCATATTGGAAAAATTTAAGTATTTTCATATAAAACACAAAGGATATAGTTTGATTTGGTTAAATGTTCAAGACTTGATTTGATAAATATGACTAATTTTTTGTGCTGAAGATAAATTTATGAAAATTTGTATATTAAGAACTGATAGAATGGGTGATATGCTACTTACTCTTCCAGTAATTTTATCTTTGAAAATAAGTAATCCTGGTTCCGAAATTCATGTTGTATGTTCAAAAAAAAATTACAAAGTCATCAAAGATGTTAATTATATTGATAAAATATTTAAGATTAATGGTGATTTAACTTCTTATATAAAAAATATAGTTAAGATAAGAAAAAATAAATATCATTATATAGTTAATTTTACTCCAGGCATAAAAAATATAGTATTATCTATATTCATTAGATCATTAAATAAGGCTAATTTAATTTTATTATCAAGATACAGAAAAAATTTTTTATCAAAACTTTTTAACAAAATATTATCTAAATTTTTTTTTGATACGGTACATATTGTTGATAGATATAATAGATTAAAAAATAAAAAAAATTTACATCAAACTAATATGATGTTTGATTTAATTAAAATATGTAAAATAAAATTCAAACAAAATGTAAATACCGTGATCAGTTTACCAAAAAAGAAGTTATCTTTTTTTAAAAAAAAAACTATAGTTGTTCATATAAATGAAAGATGGTTAAATAATTCTTATTCAGAAAAAAATTTAATTGAACTTATCTCTCAAATACATAAAAAGAAATATTTAGTTATTCTGACTTCTGATTCTACATGTAAAAATAAGTTTCATGATATTTATAAAAAATATAAAGTTATTTTGAACTCAAATTTTACTAAAATAAAAAAACTAAAAAATAACCCAGTTCTATTTAATAATTTAGATTATAACTATTGGCTTAAAACAATATATTCAGCCTCAGCAGTAATTACTCCTGAATGTGGATGTAGTCATATAGCAGCAGCATGCAAAGTTCCAGTGAACATAATTTATGATCACACTAATTATCCGCAAGCAATAAACAATGAATATGCACCATGGAAAAGTAAATATAATAAATTTACTTTTGGAGATAAAAAATTAAACGAAAAAATTATTTTAAGTATTTAGAAGATTATTTTTATTAATATATTCACAAACTTCATTAGGTGAAATATCTTTAATGTTATTTGCAAATATTTTGTGATCATTGCCACTGGATTTAATATTTGCTTTTGAGATTTTATCCTCATTTAATATCCAAATAATATTATTTTTAGATAAAGAAGCTATATGACCTGGGCCAGTATCATTTGAAATAATTAATTTTGCTTTTAAAGATATAGAATATATTACCTCAGGAGGTGAAGAGTCGATCTTATTTATTATATTTTTATTTTTATTTATTATTAAACTTATAGCCGGTAAGTCATTTTTTGTACCAACCACACAAACTTTATAATTTTTTGACTCAAAAAACTCAATTAACTTAGAAAAATTTTCAGGCTGCCATTGTTTATAATCATTACCTTTTGATACTCCAGGAATAAAAAGGACAAAAGGACCATCAAATTCTTTATCTATTTCAACTTTTAGCCAATTATAGTTATCAATTTTTAATGAATTAATTTTTAATAAATTTAATTGATTGGCTAACCCTTTTTCAGCATTTTCTTTTCCTTGTAAAGGAATTTTATACCTTAATTGAGCAAAAGGTCTTGAACTACAAACTAAACTTTTTCCAAAAAAACGAAAAACAAAATTGTAAAATGTTGATCTTTGAGAGTTTTGTAAATCAATAACAATATCATACTTCTCTCTCAACAATTTTAATAAAATAAAAATAGTCATTAAAAAAAAATTTTTTCTATTATCCTTGATGATTTTTTCAAAAAAATTTGTTTTTTTTAAAAAAGAGTAGTATTTTTCTTCAGTAATTAGATGAATTGATGACTCATTATATTTATTTCTAATGGAATACATTGAAGATAATGACAATATTAAATCACCTAATGAACCATGTTTAATTATCAAAATTTTTTTCATAAAACTTTTTTTTGATAAAACTTAAGATAACCATCAAGCATTTTTTGTTTTGAAAAATTTTTAATTATATGTTGTCTAGATATAATCCCTAATTTTTCTTTATATGAATTTGAAAAGTTTAATGATTTAATAATTTTTATTTTTAGTTCATCTTGATCATGTGGTGAGATTTTGTATATTGAATTAAGTCCTTCTAATTGTTCCTGTGCTCCACCATAGTTATAGGCAAGAATAATTTTTTTCATAAGCAAACTTTCAGCTACTGTTCTTCCAAATCCTTCCGGTTTTTTTGGAGTAGAAATAATTAAATCTGAACAAATATACATCATCTTTAAATCTTTACTCGATAAATGACCAAATATTTTACAATTGTTCTCAATACCTTTATCCTTGATCTCTTTTAAAAGTTTTTTTGTATAAGATTGATTTTTATCGTCGCCAATAAAATAACAAATTATATTTTTCTTTTTAAATGACTTTATAATATTTAAAAATTCAATTTGACCTTTCCAAGCAGTTAATCTTCCTGGATATAAAATAATTTTTTTATTTGATGGTATATCATATTTTGATAGAAAAATTTCAAATTCATCATTATTATTTATTTTTGGATTAAAAAAATTTTCATCAACACCTCTTTGAATTACAGAAATTTTATTTGCATTAATACCATATAGTTCGGTTATTTTAATTTTTACATAATTAGAAATTGCTACAACATGATCAAATTTACTCATAGCTTGATTGTATTTTTGTTTTAAAAAATATTGAGTTCCATAAATATTATGAAAAGTAGAAACTGTTTTAAAATTTTTAATTGGAATAAATTTCATCATCCAAGCAGGAGCTCTTGATCTCACGTGAACAATATTAATTTTATTTTCTTTTATAATCTTACTAACTTTCCTAGCAACAAAAGGCATTTTTAATAAATTTTTTGAATGAACTGGTAATTGTATATGACTTACTTTTTTTCTGTTCAAGTAAGGTAACATCTTTCCACCATTAGAAATTATATAAGAGTGAATATTTTTTTCTGCTAAATAATTTGCGAGATCTACCGTTCCTCTTTCAGCGCCCCCAGAATCAAGTGATGGTATAATTTGTAATAAAATAAAATTTTTCATATATCTAATTATGTTATAACTAAATAAACTAATAAATGTGATGTCCTATTTTATAAATAATTTAAATCAAAAAATTGCTTACAAGTCGGTAAAAGGTGGAAAGCTAGGAATTATATATGTTCATGGCCTAAATTCTGATATGGAAGGAAAAAAAGCTATAGAAATTCAAAAATACGCAAAAAAAAATAAAATTGCTTTTGTGCGATTTGATTGCAGGGGTCACGGAAAGTCTTTTGGTAAATTTGAAGACTTTACTATTTCAGATTGGAAAAAAGATTTACTTGATGTTTTGGATAATCTTACAAAAGGACCTCAAATTATTATTGGTAGTAGTATGGGAGGGTGGTTAATGCTTCACGCAGCTAAATTAAGAAAAAAAAGAATTTGTGGACTAATTGGATTAGCAGCAGCACCTGATTTTGGAAATGAATTATATAAAAATTTACCAAAAAAAAATAAAAAAGAAATTAGAAAAAAAAATAATACAAAAATTACTACTAAATATGGTTCTTATATTTTAACAAAAAATTTTTTTAAGGATGCTGACAAAAATAAATCTCTTAATAGAAAAATTATATTTAAAGGTCCAGTTATTTTATTGCATGGCATGAAAGATGAAATTGTTAATTTAAATGTTCCAATAAAAATAATTAATAAAATTTCTAATAAAAATTCTCAAATACTTTATCTTAAATCAAGTGATCATCGTTTATCAAAAAAAGAAGATATAATAAAAATTTTAAGTTCAATTGATAATTTAATAAAACTATTATAAATTAAGCAATCATTGAATTTTCAATAACAGCTGGATTTTTTAGTAAGTTTATCATCTCTTTTGGAATAATTTGCCAAAAACAATATTTTTCTGTTTCCCAATTATCTAATATTTTTTTTGAGTGATTTGATAATGTTAATTTGTAATGTTCAGAAATTTTAGAAAATAAATATCTTTCCCAATATTCTGTCATTTGTTGCTGATAGATAACATCATCTAAATTAATTCTTACTGGCAATGTTCCTTCCTTATCGTATACAAAGGCCATACCACCAGTCATTCCTGCAGCAAAATTATTTCCTACTGAGCCTAAAATTATTGCTGTGCCTCCAGTCATGTATTCACAACCATTATCACCACATCCCTCAACTATAGCATCTGCTCCAGAATTACGGACACAAAATCTATCACCAGAATTTCCTGCAGCATATAATTTGCCACTAGTTGCTCCATAAAGAACTGTATTACCAAGTATTACATTATCATTACTAATAAGTTGAGATGAGATTGGAGGTCTTAAAATTATTTTGCCACCTGATAAGCCTTTGCCTACATAATCGTTAGCATCTCCATATATCTTTAAAGTAATACCTTGAGCTAGAAAAGCTCCTAAAGACTGGCCAGCTGAACCATTTAATTTTAAGGTAATATGATCTTCATTAAAATATTTCATACCAAATTTTCTTGTAATTTCGGATGAAAGAGCCGTACCTATTGCCCTATCTGTATTTTTAATATTATATGAAAGTTCAACTTTATCTTTATTGTTAAATAAAAGATTTGCATCATTAATAATTTGTTTATCTAAGCTGTCTGCAACAGAGTTTCGATTTTGTAGTTTATGTTTATAATTTCCAATTTCTGAGTCTATTTCAGTAAGAATTGGATTTAGATCTAAATCGTCAAGATCTGAACTGCCTCTACTTACTTGGTATAATAAATCAGTTCTTCCTATTACTTGATCTAATGAACTATATCCAATTGAAGCTAAGATTTCTCTAACTTCTTCTGATATAAAAGTGAAAAGGTTTATAACTTTTTCTGGAGTGCCGGTAAATTTTTCTCTCAATTTTTCATCTTGTGAGCATACCCCAACAGGGCATGTGTTAGAATGACACTGTCTTACCATTATGCATCCCATTGCAACTAAACTTGCAGTACCAATACCATATTCTTCTGCACCTAACATCGCAGCAATTACTATATCTCTCCCAGTTTTTAATCCTCCATCTGTTCTAAGAATTACTTTATCTCTTAAATTATTTAAAGATAAAATTTGATGAACTTCACTTAAACCTAGTTCCCATGGCAAACCTGCATATTTAATACTAGTTTGAGGACTTGCACCTGTTCCTCCACTATGTCCCGAAATTAAAATTACATCTGCTTTAGCTTTAGCAACACCTGCAGCAACTGTGCCGATACCAGACTGAGCTACTAATTTAACACATACTTTTGCTTTTGGATTAACTTGTTTTAGATCATAAATTAATTGTGCTAAATCTTCTATTGAATAAATATCATGGTGAGGGGGAGGGCTGATTAATGTAACCCCTTTGGTAGAATGACGAAGCTTTGCAATTAACGATGTTACTTTATGACCAGGTAGTTGTCCTCCTTCACCAGGTTTTGCTCCTTGAGCAATTTTTATTTCAATCTCATCACAATTATTTAAATATTCTGTGGTAACTCCAAATCTTCCACTTGCAATTTGCTTAATTGCTGATGACTTATTATCCCCATTATCATCTTTTTTAAATCTTATAGGATCTTCCCCACCTTCTCCAGAATCAGACTTTGAACCAATTCTATTCATTGCTATTGATAGTGTTTCATGAGCTTCAGGGCTTAATGCGCCTAATGATATGCCAGGGGCCACTAATTTTTTTCTAATATTTGATAAGTTTTCTACCTTATCAATATAAATTGACTTTTTTTCTGATTTGAAACTAAGTAAATCCCTTATACTTACTGGTTGACTGGTTTTAATACCCTCAGAATATTTTTTAAATAAATTGTAATTATTTGTTGTGACTGCATTTTGAAGCATATGAATAGATGTTGCCTCAAATGCATGTTTTTCACCTCCATATCTATAAGAATAGTAACCTCCAATTGGTAAAGTAATTAAATTTTCATTAAAAGCTTTTTGATGAATCATTAATGAACGATTTTCAAGACCTGACAAACTCATGCCTGAAATTTTAGAACTCATTGTTGGAAAATATTTACTCATTACACTTCTGCTTAGTCCAATTGCTTCAAAATTACATCCTCCTCTATATGAACTTATTACAGAAATTCCCATTTTGCTCATGATTTTCAATAAACCATTATTCACTGTCTTTATGTATCTTTCTACACATTGCTCATATGTAAGATCTTTAAAAAGACCCTTTTTATGTCTTTCTGCTATTGCTTGCTGAGCAATGTAGGCATTAATACTAGTAGCTCCAACACCTAACAAAACTGCATAATAGTGAACATCAAGGCATTCTCCTGATTGAATATTTAAAGAAGTAAAAGTTCTCAAGTTTTTTTTAACAAGATGTTGATTTACAGAACTTGTCACAAGTATCATAGGTATAGACAAATTATTATTTGAAAGATTTTTATCTGTTAAAATAATATGTACAAAACCAGATCTGACAGCATGTTCTGCTTCTTTATTAATTTTTTCTAAAGCTACATCAAACGACATAGGTTCTTTTGTTAAATCAATAGTTGTGTCTATTATTTGTACATCTTCCCCCATATACTTACGCATTGTTTTAAATTGATTAATTGATAATACAGGCGAACTTAATTGTAGATGATCGCATTGGTTTTGATTTTGATCAAGAATATTGCTTAAATTTCCTATCTTAGTTCTTAAGCTCATTACAACTCTTTCTCTTAAACTATCGATAGGTGGATTTGTGACTTGACTAAAATTCTGTCTAAAAAAATGGTGTAAGCCCCTATATTTTTCTGATAAAACTGCTAGGGGAGTATCATCCCCCATAGAACCTGTTGCTTCTTTTAAATCTTGTATCATTGGATGTAAAATCATTTCCATATCTTCAATAGACCAACCGAAAGAAGCCATTCTTTTTCTTAAGTTTTTTGAATCAATATTTCTGAATTCTTCATCAACAGATTGAACTAACTTATCAATATGTTTAATTTTTTTTACCCAATTTCCAAATGGCTGAGATTCGCTAAGTTGATTTTTAAGACTTTGATCATCATAGAATTTGCCCTCTATTAAATTGATACCTATCATTTGGCCTGGACCTACACGTCCTTTTTTAATTATTTTAGATTCTTCAATTTCAATCATTCCTGTTTCGGAACCTGCAACTAAATAATCTTCAGTTAAACTATATCTTATTGGTCTTAGGCCATTACGATCCATAGCAGCAATAGCCCATCCATCATATATTCCACATATAGCTGCTGGGCCGTCCCAAGGTTCCATTACTGCATTAGAATATGCATACAGATCTTTTAATTTCTTTGAAAAATCTCTTCTATGCGCCCATGCTTCAGGAACAGTCATTATTTTAGCCATAGGAAGATTTCTATCCGAATTTACTAATAACTCCATGGTGGAATCAAGAGCTGCAGAGTCAGACGAATCTGATTCAATTACAGGTTTCAAGTCATCAATTGCATCTCCAAAATTTTTGTGCTGTAATCTTGGTTCATGCGCTGCCATCCAATTTTTATTTCCCTTAAGTGTATTTATTTCTCCATTATGAGCAATTATTCTAAATGGTTGAGCTAATGACCAAGTTGGAAAGGTGTTAGTTGAGTATCGTTGATGATATATGGCAAACTTTGATATAAACCTTTTATCTAAAATATCAGGAAAAAAGTTTGATAACTGTTCAGCCAAAAACATACCTTTATAAATTATTGATTGAGAAGAAAGTGAACAAATATAAAAATCATTTATATTTTCTTGTCTTATAATTTTTTCAATTCTTTTTCTAATTATATAAAGTTTAGAATCAAAATCATTCTCTTCTTTAAATATATCATTGCCAATTAAAATTTGCTCAATTTCTGGTCTTGTCATTTTTGCTTTTTCACCAATGAGTTTTGAGTCTATGGGAACATGTCTCCATCCAAAAATTTTAAATCCTTCTTTAATTATTTCAGTTTCAACAATACTCCTGGACCTTTCTTGAGTAGTAAAATTTGTTCTTGGGAGAAAAATCATGCCTACAGCAAAGGGGTGATTGTTAGCTTCATGACCTGTTCTTTGAATTTGTTCTAGAAAAAAATCTTTTGGGATATTTATGTGAATTCCTGCACCGTCTCCAGTTTTGCCATCAGCATCTACTGCTCCTCTGTGATACAGACATTTTAGTGCTTCAACGCCCATTTCAACAATACTTCTTGAGGCAATACCTTTAATCGAAGCAACTAAACCAACTCCACAAGATGAATGTTCATGAAGATCATCATAAACATTTGCTTTAATTAATTTATCCTTATTATGGATCCAATCTTTTAAATAATTTTTTTTATTCATTGATAACCGATTTAATTTCATTATCTTTATTTTTACTAAAAAATTTATTTTTTAAATATTTATGAATATTTTGAGATACATCGCGACCATCTTTGATTCCCCAAACAACTAAACTAGCCCCCCTAACTATATCTCCAGCTGCAAACACACCATCTATTGAGGTCATCATATTGTTATCAATTTTGAGAGTGCCATTATATTTAAGCTCTAAATTTTTCTTCCCAAAAATATAAGGCAAATTTTCAGGTTCAAATCCTAAAGCTTCAATAACTATATCTACATCAAAATTTTTTTCAGAATTTTCAATTTTGCTAAATTTTCTTCTGCCAGAATCATCTGATGAACCTAATTGCATATTTATTATTTTTGTTTGTTTAATATTGTTAGAACCAATATATTCAATGGGTTGGGTAAGCCATTTAAAGTCAACACCCTCTTCTATAGCATTATAAACTTCTCTTTGAGATCCAGGCATATTTTTTTGATCTCTTCTATAAAGACACTTAACTGATTTCGCGCCTTGTCGTACTGCTGTGCGCACACAGTCCATAGCAGTATCTCCACCTCCAACAACAATAATATCTTTATTGAAACAATTTAATTTTCCATTTTCAAAATCAGGAACTTTATCTTTTAAGCCTTTTTTATTACTAGCAATTAAAAATTTAAGAGCTGGTAAAATATTTTCTAGGCTATTCTTATTTAAATTAATTTCTCTTGATTTATAAACTCCTGTTGCAATTATAACAGCATCATGTTGTTTTTGAATATCATCAAAATCTATATTTTTTCCAACATCACAATTAAGTTTGAATGTTATTCCACTATCTTGAAGTCTTTTTGTTCTTCTTAAAACAATATTTTTTTCAAGTTTAAAATTAGGAATACCATAAATTAACAATCCTCCAGGTCGATCATATCTGTCATAAATTGTAATGCTATAACCCAATTTTCTTAGTTCTTCTGAAGCTGCCAAACCTGCTGGCCCAGAACCAATAATTCCAATTGAAATATTGTTTTCTTTTTCAACTTTTATATTTTTAATCCAACCTTTTTCCCAAGCAACATCATTAATATGTTTTTCAATTGAACCTATTGTTACGGTTCCATGTCCTGCTTGCTCAATTACGCAATTACCTTCACATAGTTTATCTTGAGGACAAATTCTTCCGCATATTTCAGGCATATTATTTGTGGAACTAGATAATTCATGAGCTTCTTCTAATCTATCTTCAGCGGTAAGTTTAAGCCAATCAGGTATATTATTATGAAGTGGACAATGTATCTGACAAAAAGGAACTCCACATTGAGAGCATCTTGATGATTGTTCTTCAGCTTTTTGTTTTGCAAAATCTGAATATATTTCACTAAAATTTTTTTTTCGAATATTTACCTGTGTTTTTTTAGGCAAAACCTGAGATATATTTACAAATTTTAACATTTAGTCACTTTTCTGTACTAATAATTATTTATAAATCCCTAATATCTAATATTTAGATAATAGAAATAAAAAAAATCATTAATTGGTACAATTATTGTACTAAATTTCAATAAATCTATAATTTCTGCCAAATTTAAAGGTATTTTTTTATAGAGTTTTTTATAACAGCGCTAACATTATTTGGGTTTATTCCTAAAGTATGTAAACTTAAATGCTCTTTTGTAGGAAGATTATCATTCTTAAATAGTTCTAATTGTTCATTAGTTAATATTTTTATCCCAAATATTCTAAGAATATTAAAAAATATTTTTGCTAATGAAAATGGGAAAAAGAAATATATCCTTTTAATATTTAAGAAGTTTCCAATCAATAAATATAATGAACTATAAGTAAAAATTTCTCTACCGTATATTTCATATATTTTTTTTGATTTATTATAATTTTGTTTTTCTAATAAAAGTTCTACAGCTTTTGCAACGTCGTCAATAAATACTGGTTGTATATTAGAATTTCCCCCTCCGAACAAAGGAATAAAGGGAGAAAACTTCATGATTGGAATTAATCTGCCCAAAAAATTGTCATTGCCTCCTAAGATTATTCCAGGTCTTAGAATAATAGAATTATGAAAATTTTTTAATATATAATTTTCTGATTTGGCAATATTTTTTATTCTTTGTGATAATGAGCTTTCATCTACGCCTAAACCTGAAAAAAAAATATAGGAAGCTAGAGTATTCTTTATTTTAATTATATCTATTAATTCACGATTAAATTTTAATATTCCATTTTCAAATGATATATTACCTTCATCCCAAATAGTCTTTAAATTAATTATTGCATCAGCATTATTTATAGATTTAATAATAATATCATCTTCTAAATTCTTAAATCTTATAGGGATTATTTGACCAACATTTCCTAAAATCCTTAATTTAGGCAAATCTGGTAAGATTTGATAAGGAATTATTAGTTTATAGCCCTTTTTTGCTAATCTCCTAATAATATGGCGTCCAACAAAGCCTGAACCCCCAAAAATAACAACTGTTTTCATGACGTATTAAATTTAAAGTGATATAGCATTATTATTAACAAAAAATAGATATTTTGAATTAAAAATGAAAATTGTTTTACACGCTAATGATTTACCAAAAAATATTAAAATAGGAAATTCTGTTGCCATAGATACTGAAACAATGGGTTTAAATCCTAGAAGAGATAGACTATGTCTTATTCAATTATC
>MDTG01287224.1_pt1 | contig 14907 bp, 15 predicted proteins | sample 811421 | NCBI WGS metagenome assembly MDTG01 (sample SAMN05326645, study PRJNA326480) | marine metagenome | isolation source: seawater | place: Pacific Ocean: South East | collected 2011
TGTTAAAATTCAAGAAGCTATAATTGAAGCCTGTAAACTTAGAATTCGACCAATCATAATGACTTCACTCAGTACAATGATTGCAATGTTGCCTTTAGTTATAGGAAATATTGGACCAGGAGCTGGGGAAGGATCTAGATTGGCTGTAGGAGCAACAATATTAGGTGGAATGATAATATCAACTTTCTTTACATTATATGTGACGCCTACCATGTATTTAACTTTAGCCAAAAATACAAAAAGAATAGATATTGTAGATATAGAACTAAAAAAGCAACTTAACTAAAATAAAATATACTTTCTTGTTGTTAAAGAACTCCTACATTTATTTAATTGGCTTCTATATTTATTAGATTGATTTTGAACTTTTTTTGCAAGCAATATTACTTTTTGTTTTTTTTTATAGTTTTTATAGTTTCCCCACCCTTGATGATAAGCAAGGTATTGTCTGAAAGCATCTTTTTTTGAAATTTTTAATATCTTTTGAGTTTTATTAGTATACCAACCTATAAAATCTACACTATCTTTAAATCTTGTTCTTGTTGCAAATTTATTTCCAGTTTCTTCTTTATATTGTTTCCAAGTTCCTTTTACTGCCTGCGAATAACCAAATGAACTTGAAGGTCTTTTATAAGGTATAACTTTAAATATTTTTTGTCTAGGAGGTTTAGCCAGCCAATCAAAATCAGACTCCATTTTAATAATAGCTAGTTGAATATAAATAGGTGTTCCCCATTTCTGTTCAGTTTTTTTAGCATATTTATACCAAAGATATCTTTCAGAAAATATTGAACATCCATCGGCGGTATTTTTTGGTATAGATGAACACGCAGAAATAAAAAAAAGTATTAAAAAATAAAAAAATTTTTTTTTTCGAATCACTTTAATGATTATCTATTTTTTTTCCTCCATATCCAGGGGTATTCAAATTTCATATTCCATAAACCTAATGAATAATATTCTGCAAATTCTTGATCCTTTTTAAATTTTCCATTTGAATATTTTGGATAATCGAAAGCATAGCCATTTCTTACCATATAAACTGATAAACTTTCATCTTTAATATAACATTCTCCAACATATCTTTTGTTTCTATCTTTATTCTTTTCTAACAAACATTTAACAAAGTTTTTTCCAATTTTTTCTTTAAGTTTTTCTTTTGATAGCATTCCACACAAAACTTCAATACTATCTAAATAACAAAATTGTTTTTTGCCAAAAAAAAAACTTTCAGGTGCGTCTATACCTCCAAAACGGATACTGTCTCCATTAATTTTTATGGTATCACCATCAATGATAATTGCTTTACCAGAAACTGAACTTTGCTCTTTACTATTTGATAAGGGAACTTTAATTAAAAAGAAAAATAATATAATACTATATAAAATCAGATTTCGCTTTTTCATTAAGTTCATCCATTTTGTTTCTAATTTCTTCGTCAGATAAATTGTGATTTTTTAAATCTTCTTTTATTTTTCTAAATACATCTTGGTCACCTGCCTCTTGAAAATCTGCTTTTATTACAGATTGTGTATATTCTTTCTCCTTTTCTTCATCATAACCTAAAATTTTAGAAATCCACTGACTGATATATTTATTTCTTCTAGCACTTATTTTGAATTGCAACTCCTCATCATGTGCAAACTTTTTTTCAAAACTTTTCTTTCTATCTTCAAATGAACTCATAAATAACAAATTAAAAAAAAATAACTTTATGTCAATCTAAATTAATTTATATTTGTGTTAAATTTATGAATTATTTAATATTAGTAAGACATGGCCAAAGTGAATGGAATCTACAAAATAGATTTACTGGATGGGTTGATGTTGATTTGGCTCCAAAAGGTAAATTGGAAGCATGTAAATCTGGAGAATTAATAAAAGAACTTGACTTAAATATAAGTCATTTTTTTTCATCTTATCAAAAAAGAGCTATTGATACCTTAAATCTTATTTTGAATACCATGAGGATAAAGAATAACAAAATTATCAAGGCTTGGGAACTAAATGAAAGACACTATGGTTCATTAACTGGATTAAATAAGGATGAGATTAAAAAAAAATTAGGTGAAGAGAAAGTTCAGGTTATTAGAAGATCTTGGAATATTCCGCCAGAACCATTAAACAAAAATAGCCCCTATCATCCTTTAAATATTGAAATTTATAAAGATATTCCAAAACATAAAATACCCGACTCAGAATCTTTAGAAAACACATACAATAGAGTAATTCCATATTTTGAAAAAAATATTCAAGATAAAATAAAAGAAAATGTAATTATTTCAGCTCATGGAAATTCAATTAGATCATTATGTAAATTTTTATTTAAAATAGATAATAAGAAAATTTCGCAGTTAGAAATTCCAACTGGTAATCCATTAGTAATAAAATTTAAAAATAATGAAATTGAGACGGTTAATTATCTTGATAAAGAAAGAGCAAAAGAACTTTTAGTCTTTTGATTTAAATAATTTATTATAAATTTCAATATCCGTTAAATGCAAAAATTCACCTTTATACTCAAATCCATATAATTTATTTTCTCTTTCAAGAGAGTTCCAAATTTCTGAGATAGGAAAATAATTAACATTTTTATCTTTAAGAAGTTCCTTGTTAATTATTTGACAACCAGTATATTTAAAATCATTAATTTTTTTTTTTAATAAAATATTATCTTTAAATTCAAAATCTCCATTAAATCTTTTATCAAAACATAATGAATTATTTACAATCAATAATATATTTTTTATTTTCTGATCAAAATAAAATTTTTCCATTTCAATTATTGAGTTTATATAATTTGAATTCCATATAGTGTCTGGGTTAATAACCAAAACATCAGTTTCATTTGTAGAATTAAATAGACTTAAAGTTCCACCTCCTGTACCTAAAATTATTTCTCCATCATCTATTATTTCAATATTTACAGGAAATTTTTTATCATTAATAAATTTTTTAATTTTTTCTTTAAGATAAAATACATTAATTTTTATATTTTCAATTTTTAAATCAATTAGTAAATTAATTGTATTTTCAAGTAATGTAATATTTTTAAAAAGAATAAGGGGCTTGGGTATATCTTTTGTTATGGGATTAACTCTTTTTCCAAAACCAGCACAGAGCACCAATGCTGTATTAATTTTCATAATAATTCCTTATTTTTTTATTAAAGTTTGCATCAAGTAAAATTTTTAAACTATTAAATTTTTTATTATCTAATATCCTTGTTTCAATCAATTTCCAAGCATAGGGAATAAGTTTAAGGTATTTATTTTTGCCATCTCTAATTGATAGTCTAGTAAAAATTCCAATAATTTTCAAATTCCTCATTACTGATAATATTTCGAAATCATTTATAAATTTTTCTTTATTAAGAAATTTATTAATTTTTAAAAATTCATTAAAAATAAATTTTTTAGTTTTTGTATTAGACTTAAATCGTACATCATCAATTAATGAAGCAAGATCATAAGCGACATTGCCAAATATTGCATCCTGATTATCTATTAATGCCAAACCTTTTTTGGTTATCATAATATTTGAAACATGAAAATCACGGTGAACAAAAACATTTTTTTTATAAATTAATTGTTCTGTTAAATTTTTGAAGATTTTCAAAAATTTTTTTTTCAACACAATCTTTTTGTTTGCTTTTATGTATTTTGGTAAGTACCACTCTAAAAACAAATTTGCTTCATTTATTAATTTATTATTTGAATAATTAGAAATTTCATATTCAGTTCTTAAAAATGTTTTTATTTTTTTAACTTTAATTTTTTGAATTTTTTTTAATAATCTTAATATTTTTTTAAAATAATAAATTTTATTAGTTTTTTTTTTTTTAAATTTTTTAAATACTGTTAGATTCCCAAAATCCTGAATTTCTATATAATTTTTATTATAATTTTCTGATATTAGTTTTGGAACTAATATTTTATTTTTTAATAAAATTTTATTAACTGCATCATAAATTAATAAATTACTTCTTTTTTGCTTTTTACAATATACTAATACAGACTCCTTAGTTCTATAAAAACTCCTAAAAGATGCATCTCCAGATAATTTTTTATTTTTTTTCAATTTCATTTAAAAAACTAATATTATTAGTTGAACTAAAAGTAAGAAATCTTTCTTTAAAATCTTCGCTATATTGAAATGATAAATCTATAAAGTTATCAAATATATAATTTTTAATTATTTTAGGCCATTCAATTAATGTAATTTGATCATTATCGATTTCAAAAATACCAAGATTCATAAGATCTTTTTCATCATTTATTCTATAAAGATCATAATGTTTAATTATTAAATTTTTTAATCGATATTCATTTACAAGATTAAATGTAGGACTGGGTATTTCGGTAATTGGCTGATTTAATCTAAATTGAAATGAATTAATGAGATGCTTAATAAAAGTTGTTTTTCCAACTCCTAATTCACCACTTAATAATAAAATATCTCCAGTAATAAGTTTTTTTGATAATATTTCTGCAATTGATTTTGTTTTGCTCTCTTTAGAAATATTAATTCTGCTACTTTTAGTAGCGATAGGCATCAGGTTTGTATGGTCCTTCAGTTTTAACGCTTATATAATCTGCTTGATCTTTTGATAATTGTGTAAGTTTTGCCCCAACTTTTTCAAGATGAAGTCTAGCAACTTTTTCATCTAGATGTTTTGGAAGAACATACACTTTATTTTCATATTTTTTTGAATTATTCCAAAGTTCAATTTGTGCAGTTACTTGGTTTGTAAATGAAGCACTCATTACAAAACTAGGATGCCCAGTTGCACAACCTAAGTTTACAAGTCTGCCTTCAGCTAACAAGATTAATCTTTTATTATCTGGAAATGTAATTTCATGAACCTGTGGTTTAATTTCATCCCATTTATAATTTTTTAAAGCTTCAACTTGGATTTCGTTATCAAAATGTCCAATGTTGCAAAGTATAGCTCTATCTTTCATATCTCTCATGTGATCAGCTGTAACAATATCTTTATTGCCTGTGGCAGTAACAACTATATCTGCTTGACCAATCACTTCATCCATTAAAACAACTTCATAGCCCTCCATAGCTGCTTGAAGTGCACAAATTGGATCAGTTTCAGTTACCATTACTCTTGCTCCACTTTGTCTTAATGATGCAGCACTACCTTTTCCAACATCTCCAAATCCTGCAACAATTGCTACTTTGCCTGACATCATAACATCAGTAGCTCTTTTAATTCCATCAACCAGACTTTCTCTACATCCATAAAGGTTATCAAATTTTGATTTAGTTACCGAGTCATTAACATTTATTGCTGGCACTAGTAATGTTCCTTGTTCTTCCATTTTTTTTAATGCTAAAACCCCTGTCGTGGTTTCTTCGCTTAGTCCTTTAATATCTTTTAGCAATTCTTTATAATCTTTATGCATTAAAGCAGTAAGATCTCCACCATCATCTAATATCATGTTAGGCTTCCAATCTTTTTTTCCTTCTATTGTCTGTCTAACACACCACCAGTATTCATCTTCAGTTTCGCCTTTCCACGCAAAAACTGGTATCCCAACTTTAGCAATAGCTGCTGCAGCATGATCTTGTGTTGAAAATATATTACACGAGGACCATCTTACTTCTGCTCCTAGATCAACTAATGTTTCAATTAAAACTGCTGTCTGTATTGTCATATGCAAACATCCAAGTATTCTGGCTCCTTTAAGTGGATGTTTACCTTTGTATTCAGATCTTAACGCCATTAATCCTGGCATTTCAGTTTCAGCTAATGATATTTCTTTTCTTCCAAATTCTGCAAGGTTGATATCTTTTACTTTATAATCTGTCATAAGTTGGGGCTTGTAACAATTTTATTAATAATAATCAATAACACATTAAGCCACTGGGAAAGTAATTTCAATTTTTGCACCTTTGTTCTTATTATTTGTTGCTTTTATCTGTCCACTATGAAGTTCGACAAGATTTTTTACTATATTTAAGCCTAATCCCGAATGTTCTCCAAATTTTTCTGGTCTATTGCTATAAAAACGGTTGAATATTTTACTCGTATCTTTTTCAGAAAAACCTACTCCTTCATCTTTAACTACCAAGGAAATAATTCCTTCATTAACTTGAGATATCTCAACAAATATTTTTTTATTATCCTCACTAAAAGATATAGAATTTTCAAGTAAATTTGCAATTATTTGCTCAATCCTATTTTCAATTCCAAGTATTTTATAATTTTTCGATCCATTAGTTTTCAATTGAATTGAAATAGATCTTTTCGTTTCGTAGATGCTATTAAAATCATCTACAACAGATTTGGCAATTTCGTTTAAATCGATCTTTTCCATTTTTTCAGATGAAATTATCACTTCGTCTTTTAACATTTGAGAATAGTCAGTAATTAATCTCTCAATCCTTTCAACATCGTGAGACACAATTCCAATTAATTTATCTCTTTGTTCTTTATTTTCAGTTTCAGAAATTATATCTGAGGCACTTTTTAATGAAGCTAAAGGATTTCTTATTTCATGAAGTAAATCTGTTGAGTAATTTTCAGCTGTTGTAATTCTATTATTTAATTCATTGGTCATTTCATCTAATGACTTGGATAAGATTCCCAGCTCATCATTTCTTTTTTTTATATTTTCAATGTTTGATGATTGTTCACTTTTATCTTTTATAATTTTTGTGTAAGTTACAAGGTTTCTAATAGGTTTTAAAAAGTATCTATTTAATACAAAAGAAAAAATTAAAATAACTAATGCAACTAAAATCGCAGTTCTAATAATGAAGTTTTTTCTCTCATCAACTGCAACTTTAATATCATTTGCATTTTCAGTAATTGCTAAGTAACCAACATTTTTGCCATCTTTTAAAACATTTTTTATAGTGATTAATAAAAATTGTTCATAACTTTCTATTGTAAATGAGTAAGATTTGCCAAATTCTTTAGATTTGGAATACTCTTTTAATTTAGAAAAAATAATTGATAATTTTTTATCTTTTTTTGGTTTAATAATTTTCTTTGTTTCAATTTGTGCTTCATTTAAATCATTCATTTCTATTAAATCAAGCCTTTGAGAAAAGGCTCTTGGATCCAAATTTAAAGTATCAGTGTCACCAATAAGATTGTATTTATCATCAAAAATTTGAACTCTATCTAAATTTTGGAATAGAAATCTTGTTGAAAATAAAAATTTTTTAATATCTTTTTCACTAAAATTTATTTTTAATCTATTTAAATTTTCTTTTGTATTATTTAAAACTTTAATATGATTTAAGACCTTTCCTTTAATTAATGAAGGTTGAATATTATTTAAATAAACTATTGTTAATATTGTAATTATTAAAAAAACAAGGAAATTTATAAAAAGAAACTTTTTAAGAATAGAGAAGTTCTTTAAGAATACACCAATCATTATTTAACATTCCATCTATACCCACTTCCATATCTTGTTTCAATAGCTGAAAAATTAACGTCGACTTTCTTAAATTTTTTTCTTATTCTTTTTACATGACTATCTATAGTTCTATCTTCTATATCAGTATCTTCTCTATAAGCGACATCCATTAATTGAGATCTCTCTTTAATTATCCCTGGCCTTTTTGCAAGTTCTCTAACAATTAAAAATTCAGTTGTTGTTAATTTATCTGGAAGTTCTTTTCCACCCCATTCGCACTCAAGTTGTGAAGGATCTAATTTTAATTTTCCATGAGATATAATATTTTTGTTTTCTTCAATATTATTTTCTTTTTTCCTCAATTGTACCCTTATCCTTTCAATTAAAACTTTAGTAGAAAAACCTCCAGACTTTTTAACAAAATCATCTGCTCCAAGTTTTAATCCAAGCAGTTCATCAACTTCTTCATCTTTTGAAGTTAAAAAAATTACAGGCATAGAAGTTTTTTTTCTTAATTTTTTTAATAACTCTTCTCCATCCATTCTTGGCATTTTAATATCTATCACGGCTAGATCAGGAGGTGTTCTTGATAGTCCTACCAATGCACTTTCTCCATCTAAATAAGTTTGAACTTTAAATCCTTCTTTTTCTAAAGCTATACTTAGACTAGTTAAAATATTTCTATCATCATCTACTAGAGCTATTGTGTCTGTCATAATTTAATAATAAAAATACTAAGTTGTCCTAATTTGGGCAATTTTTTGTTTATCAATGTAGTTCACCCCAATTTGTACCTGAATTTATATCTACTGATAAAGGGATAGAGAATGAATGATGTTCGCTATCTTTGACGCTAGTCATTATATCTTTTATAATTTTTGATATTTTGCCAACTTGCTTTTCATCCACCTCAAAAATCAATTCATCATGTATTTGTAATAATATTTTAAAATTAGTGTTTTTGTTTAAATAATTATCTTTACTCAATCTTATCATTGCTAATCTCATTATTTCAGAAGCAGAACCTTGTATTGGCGCATTTATTGCAGCTCTTTCTTGAAAGTTTCTAATATTAAAATTTTTATCATTTATGCCTGATATGTGTGTCTTTCTGCCAAATATATTGCTTACATATCCACTTTTTCTGCAAAATTTAATTGTATTAGCCATATAATCTTTAATTTCTGGAAATTTTAGAAAATATGAATTCAAAAATTCTTCAGCTTCATTATTTGAAACACTTATTTGTTTAGCTAAACCATATTGAGATATGCCATAAATAATTCCAAAATTAATTGCTTTTGCTTTTCTTCTCATTTCTGTGGTTATTTTTTTCATTTCAATTCCAAATACTTGGCTTGCAGTCAAAGAGTGAATATCTTCATTATTTATGAAAGCTTTTTTTAAGTCTTTAACATCTGCTAAATCAGCTAAAATCCGCATCTCTATTTGATTATAGTCTGCAGAAATTAATCTTTTACTTGGATCTGCAATAAAAGCTTTGCGAATGTCTTTCCCTTCTTCAGTTTTAATTGGAATATTTTGTAAGTTTGGGTCGCTAGATGCGAGCCTTCCTGTTGTTGTGGCGGCTAAAAGAAATGATGTATGAACTCTATTGGTATTTTTATTAATATGTTCAGGCAAAGCATCAGAATAAGTATTTTTTAGCTTACTTGACTGTCTCCAATCCAATACTAACTTGGGAAATTCATGTCCTTTGAATACCAAATCTTCTAATACGGAAGCGCTAGTTGCAAAACTCCCTTTTTTTGTTTTTTTCAAAGAAGCTATTTTTAAATCATTATACATAACCTCGCCCAATTGCTTAGTAGATGCAATGTTAAATTCTTTTTTTGTAATTTTAAATATTTGTTTTTCTAAATTTTGAATTTTTTTATCAAATTTAATAGATATTTTTTTTAAAAATTTTTCATCTAATTTAATTCCATTTATTTCCATTTTAGCTAGGATTTTAATCAAAGGTTTTTCAAAAATTTCATAAATATTTAAAAGATTTTCAGATTTTAAAGATTTAAGAAAAATTTTATATAATCTATATGTTATGTCTGCATCCTCTGCTGCATAATCTTTGGCAATATTTACATCTACCTCTGAAAAATTAATCTGTTTTTTTCCAGTTCCAACTAAATCTTTAAACTTTATTGTTTTATGTCCCAAATGTATTTCAGATAACAAATCCATATTATGTCTATTTTTTCCAGCATCCAATGTATAGGACATCAACATTGTATCTTCGATACTATTCATATCAATCCCTCTTTTATTAAAAATGATATAATCAAATTTTATATTTTGGCCTATTTTTTTTATACTTCTATCTTCTAAATAATTTTTAAGAATTTTTAAAATTTTAACTTCTTCTAAATTTTTATAATTTTTATGTGCAAGAGGAATATAACATGCACTTCCTATTTCATAAGAAAGAGATATCCCAACAAGATTGGCTTGATGTGGGTCTAAAGAATTAGTTTCTGTATCAATTGCAAACTCCCCGTTCTCCTCAGCTAAATCTAACCATTCTTTTACTTCTTCCTCCTTTTTAATTAGATAATAATAATCTTTTGTGATTTTTGTTTTTTTATCATGACTTAGGTGTTTATTAGTATTTTCAGAAAATTGTATTTCTCCATAAGTAGATATTGCCAAACTTAGAAGTCTATTAAACTCCATTTCTCTTAAAAAACTATAAAGTTTTTCTTTATCTATTTGTTTTATTTCAAATTCATCAATTTTATTTTTTACCGGAACATCATTTTTTAATGTAACTAATTTTTTACTTATTAATGCTTTATCTTTGTTTTCAATCAGTGTTTCTCTTCTTTTATTTTGCTTAATTTTATTTGCATTTTTTAAAAGATTTTCTAAATTTCCATATTCTTTGATCAATTCAGCTGCAGTTTTTACACCAATACCAGGTACTCCTGGAACGTTATCAGTGCTGTCACCTGCTAAAGCCTGAACATCAATTACTTTTTCAGGCTTTACTCCAAATTTTTTATCCACATCATCTTCTGTGATAAATTTACTTTTCATAGGATCAAAAATACGAACATTTTTTTTAAAAAGTTGCATCAAATCTTTATCTGAAGACACTATTGTAGCCTTAGCTCCCTTATCTAAAATTTGCTCAACATAGGTTGCTATAAGATCATCAGCTTCATAATTAATAAGTTCAACGGAAGGTAAATTAAATGCCAAAACTGATTTACGAATATATTCAAACTGAGGAATTAAATCATCAGGTGCATCTGATCGATTGCCTTTATATTCTGAATAGATTTCATTTCTAAAGTTTTTTCTTGCAGAATCAAATATTACTGCGAAATGAGTTGCTTGTTCCTTATTTTCTTTAGACTTAGTATCTTCCAGTAATTTAAATAGCATATTGCAAAAACCACTTACTGCTCCAACTGGCAAACCATCACTTTTTCTTGTTAAAGGAGGAAGTGCATAATACGCTCTAAAAATATATCCCGATCCATCAATTAGGTAAAAATGGTCACTTTTTTTAATTTTACTCATATTGTAATGTTATCCTAATTTAACTTAATGTAATAATTCTATAATTAATTATGAATAAAAAAAATGTTTTAACTGTTAAAAACTTAAACAAAATTTATTCTAAAAATGGATCAAAAACTGTAAACGCATTAAAAAATTTAAACTTAGAAGTGAAAGAGGGTGAAATTTTTGGCTTATTAGGGCCAAATGGTGCAGGAAAAAGTACTTTTATAAATATTCTTGGTGGATCAGTTATGAAGAGCAGTGGTCTATTAAACGTATGGGGCTTTGATATAGATAAAAACCCAAGACAAGTAAAAGCATCAATTGGTATAGTCCCTCAAGAAGTAACTTTAGATCCTTTTTTTAGTCCAAGAAAATTACTTGATTTGCAAGCTGGATTATATGGAATAAAAAAAAAAGATAGAATTACAGATATAATTCTTAAACTTGTTTCATTAGAAGACCAGGCCAACAGTTACGCTAGAAGTTTATCTGGAGGTATGAAAAGAAGATTGCTTATTGCAAAAGCAATGGTTCATCAACCGCCTATAATAATTTTAGATGAACCAACTGCAGGTGTGGACGTTGATCTACGTAAAACATTGTGGGAAAATGTTAAATCTTTAAATGCTCAGGGTGTTACAACAATACTTACAACACACTATCTTGAAGAAGCTGAAAAAATGTGTGATAGAATTGGAATTTTAAATAAAGGCGAATTAGTTGCATTAGATACAACAAAAAATTTATTAGAAAGAATACAAACAAAAGTTGTTAGTTTTTCTATTGATAAAAAATCAAATATTATTAATAAAAAATTAAGTTCAGTTAAAGTAATTTCAGATGATGAAAATAAAATAATAATTTCTTATGAAAAAAGTAAGATCAGCATTGATGAAATAATTTTAGAATTAAAAAAGGAAGATATAAAAATTTTTGATATTTCTACTGATGATGGAGATCTTGAAGATGTATTTTTAAGATTAACTAAAGATTAAATTTTTTAAGTATAAATCTTATCTGGGTGATCTTTTGGATAAAATTCTTTGTAGAGTTCTTCTATGCATTTTAAGTCTTCTGGCTGTTTCAGATACATTCCTATTACACAACTCAAATACTCTATGAATATGCTCCCATTTCACTCTGTCAGCTGACATGGGATTTTCTGGAGGCGCTGGTTTTTTATTAGGATCTGCTAAAAGAGCTTTTTCAACATCATCAGCATCAGCAGGTTTTGCTATATAATCAATAGCACCCTCTTTAATTGCTGCGACTGCAGTTGGAATATTTCCATATCCAGTTAACATTATAATTCTACTTTCAGTATTATTTTTTTGAATTTCTTTTACAACCTCAATACCATTGCCATCATTCAATCTTAGGTCAACTACTGCGAAAGCTGGTTTTTTTGATTTGATTGATTCTAATCCAGCCTTTACTCCCTCTGCTTGAGTAACTAAAAAACCCTTTTTTTCCATTGCTCTAGCGAGCCTTTGTCTAAAAGGATTATCATCATCTACTATTAGTAGTGATTTATCTTCAAATTCAGTAATTTTTTTTAAGCTTTCTGGTTGAATCATGATCAGTATATGGAAATAAATTCTTAAATTTCAATAGCATTATTTACTTTACTTTATGTTTTATATCGCCTAAATGCTGGTTTTAATGAAACTTGCATAGCTGATATGCAGTTTTTTTTGTTAAATTTTTTTTAGAGGTGACTAAATGCAAAAATTTAAAACGGTAGAAGAACTAGTAAACCGACTAAAACCTGTTGAACCAGTATATTGTATTAGAAAAAAAACAATACAATTAGCTTCAAAATATTTTCAAAATAAGTTTCCTGGGAAAGTTCTTTACGCATTAAAAACTAATCCAAATCTAACTGTATTAAAAACTATAGTTGAAAGTGGAATTAATAATTTTGATGTCGCTTCAATTAACGAAATAGAAACAATCAAAAAAATAAGTCCAAATGCAAATTGTTCGTATATGCATACAATCAAAAGTAGAGAAAGTATAGAAGAGGCATATTTTAAACATAATATAAAAACATTTTCTTTAGATACAAAAGACGAACTAATTAAAATTTTAGAAAGTACAAAAAAAGCAAAAGATTTAAAACTATTTGTAAGAGTCTCTGTTTCTAATGAGCACGCTGAAATAGATTTGTCAAAAAAATTTGGAGCTTCTTCAGCAGAAGCTGCTGGTTTATTCAGATTAACAAAACAATACTCTAAAAAAATAGGATTGAGTTTTCATGTTGGTTCTCAATGTATGCATCCAATATCTTATTCAAAAGGTATTACTGAAATAGGTAATATAATTAAAAAAACAAAAATTATTCCAGACGTTATTAATGTTGGCGGAGGTTTTCCAACTATTTATCCCGATCTAATTCCGCAATCTTTAGAATATTATTTTGAAGAAATAAAAAAAGGTCTTAAAAATTTAAAATTAGATAAACTTCCAGAAATTATTTGTGAACCTGGCAGAGCAATAGTTGCTGAAAGTGGCTCAACAATCGTAAGAGTAAATTTAAGAAAAAAACAGAAACTTTATATTAATGACGGTACCTATGGTACACTTTTTGATGCAGGAGTTCCTAATATTGTATATCCATCTAAAATAATTACTAATGGAAGAATTATTTCAAAAAAACTAACTTCTTTTGATTTTTATGGTCCAACCTGTGACAGCATGGACTATATGAAGGGTCCATTTTTGTTGCCAAACAATATTAAAGAAAATGATTATATTGAACTAGGTCAATTAGGAGCTTATGGATTGACGTTTAGAACTCACTTTAACGGTCTGTATTCAGATAATATTTTTGAAGTAGAAGACGAGCCAATAATGACTATGTATGACAAAGAAGCAAAAAAAGAGTTTCTTGTTGCATAATGTCAGATAAAAAAAATCAATTAAACAATAGAAAAAAAGACCTTTTAAATAAAAGGGTTGAACACATTGACATTACAAAATTTGATTCAAGAGAGATTATTTCTTCAATGGAAAAAATGTCATTTGTTTCAAGAGAAACGGCAAATGCGGCAAATATTTTCAATGAAATGCTAAAGAATAAAGATTGTACAATTTTTTTAACTTTAGCTGGATCTACTTCTGCGGCTGGTTGTATGCATATTTATAGAGATTTAGTAAAATATAATATGATTGACGCAATAGTAGCTACTGGAGCATCAATAATTGATATGGATTTTTTTGAAGCACTGGGTTTTAGGCATTATCAAGGCTCTCAGTTCCAAGATGATACTGAATTAAGAGATAATTATATCGATCGAATATATGACACATACATTGATGAAGATGAACTTCAGATGTGTGATAAAATAATTGGAGAAATTGCAGATAAACTTGAACCTAGAAGCTATACATCAAGAGAATTTATATATGAGATTGGAAAATACTTAAAAACTAATGCAAAGAAAAAAGGGTCATTAATTGAAATGGCACATGATAACAATGTTCCAATTTTTTGCCCTGCATTTACAGACTCAAGTGCTGGCTTTGGTCTAGTTATGCATCAAGAAAAAAATCCAAAAAATCACATTACCATAGACTCTATAAGAGAATTTAGAGAATTAACTGAAATAAAAATTAGATCTAAAGACTCTGGCCTATTTATGATAGGCGGTGGAGTTCCAAAAAATTTTATTCAAGATACTGTAATCTGCGCAGAACTGCTTGGAAAAAAAGTTGAGATGCATAAATATGCTGTACAAATTACTGTGGCAGACTCTAGAGATGGGGCTTGTAGCAGTTCAACTCTTAAGGAAGCAAGTTCATGGGGCAAAGTAGATGTAACAAAAGAACAGATGGTATTTGCTGAAGCTACTACAGTATTACCTTTGATAGCTAGCGATGCATATCATAAAGGTGAGTGGAAAAGTAGAAGTAGAAAAAACTTCTCAAAAATATTTGGTTAAAAATTGAATTATTTATCTAACAAAAAAGGTTTTTTAGGAATTGATAATAA
>MDTG01437215.1_pt1 | contig 14907 bp, 17 predicted proteins | sample 811421 | NCBI WGS metagenome assembly MDTG01 (sample SAMN05326645, study PRJNA326480) | marine metagenome | isolation source: seawater | place: Pacific Ocean: South East | collected 2011
TTGGGAAGAAGAAGAGGGTGAAGTAAAAGTTAAATCTAAACCTAAAGTTAATAAAAAAGAGAATAAAAAGAAAAGAACAGCACTTCTTACAGAGCGAAATAAATTAACTTCTTCATTAAAGAAAAAAGTTGAAAAATATGAGAATGAAATTATTCAGATTGAAGACTTAATCGAAACAGAACAACATGAATTAGTTCAAGCTTCAAATGCTGGAGATAATGCAAAAGTAATGGAACTTTCAAAAACTGTAAAAATTAATCAAAATAAAATCGAAGAAATATTTGCACTTTTAGAAGTTGAACAATTAAAAATGGATGAAATTTTAGACGAATATAATGCTAAAATAGAAAAATTACAATAAAAGGAAATAAAATGATTATAAGAAAACAAGTAAATGAAAGAATGAGTAGAACAGTAGTACATAATAATACAGTATATTTAGCTGGAATTGTATCAGATGATAAAACACTTGATATAAAAGGACAAGCTGCTAGAGTATTATCAATTGCTGAAGAAAGACTTTCTGAAGTTGAAGTTACTAAACATGATATATTAAGAGTAGAAATATTTGTAAAAGATATTTATAGAGATTTTGCAGGTTTTAATAGCGTTTGGGATGAATGGGTTTCAAAAGAAAATCCTCCAGCTCGTGCTTGTGTTGAAACAAATATGGCAAGTAAAGAAACTTTAGTTGAGATTATCGTAACTGCTGCTAAAAACTAAATTCCAAAGATTTAATACAAGATAAGTAAACCCTTCTTATTTTGTATTATTATTCTAATTTTTAGATATTACTTTTGCTAGATTTATAAGATTTTCTGCCCATTTAGGATTTAAAGGAGAAATTCCTACAAGATCTATATTTAATTCCTTTGCGATTACTTCTGCACCTTTTTTTGAAAATTCAGGTTGAGTTAAAATAGTTTTTATATTTAACTCTTTTGCTTTTTCTAAAACTCTTTGAAGCTCTTTTAGTTTAGGTTCTTTTCCTTCTACTTCAATTGCTATTTGATTTAGTTTATAATCATTTGCAAAATATCCCCATGCAGGATGAAAAACCATAAATTTAGTATTTTCTTTAGTATTACTTAATATATTTTTTATTTTTTCATCTGTTTTTCGAATTTTTTCTTTAAATATTTTATAGTTTTTTGTATAATAATCTTCATTTTTCTCATCATATCTTACAAGAGTATTATATATAGTTGTTCCTATTTTTTCAATGTTTCTAGGCGTAGTCCATACATGAACATCTTTTTTATGAATATGTATATTTAAATTTTTATTTGACTTCATAGAGATCCTTTTAACATCAATAGAACAATCAATAATCTTCATCTTTTTATTTTGACTTTTTATTCTAGGAAGCCATGCTTTCTCGAAGTGTCCACCAATAGTAAAGTAAATATTTGAATTACTGATTTTTTTCATTTGTGAAGTCTTTGGTTCATATAAGTTTGGATTAGTTCCTACTGGTACAAGTAATGTAACATTAACCTTATCTCCTCCAAGTTCTTTTACAAAGCTTGCTTGAGGGACAATACTAACTAAAATATTTACTTTTGCATAAGCAGTCGTAGTAAATAATAGTATAGATAATTGTATAATTAAAATTTTCAATATAGTTCCTTCTATATAGTGCAACTAAGTTGCGTTTTCTTTAATTTTATAACAATATATCTTATGTATTACTTATAATTTATTACTTTTAATTATAATTATAGTATAAGTTTTATTTAAAAAACTTATACTATAATTTCAAAAAATAATTGCAACTTAGTTGCAATAAGGAAATATATTGAAAAAATTTTTATTAAGTACAGTAGCTTTGAGTGGATTATTATGTGCTAATAGTAGTATTTCTTATGAGTATGGAATTAAAGACTATAAAGATTCTGCATCAAAAATTGATGGAAAAGTTGAGACTCTTAACTTTTCTCATCAAATTGCAAATAATAAATTTATCTTAGGATATCAAGGTGATAATGTAAATAGAACAATTAATCCTATAACTGGAAGCAACAGAGATTTGGATGTAGAAAAATATAATGTAAAATATATTTATAAAATAAATAAAGATTTAAATTTAAATTTAAGTTATTTAAAGATAGTTGATAACTTATCTCCTACAGACCAAGGGAAAATATATGGATTAGGTGGAAACTATAAGCTATCAAATGGTTTAAGTTTAGGATTAGGGTTTTATAAAAGTGATTACAAAACTTTTGATGTAAATGAGTATGATTTTTCTATCACAAAAGGTTTTAAAATAGATAGTTTAAAATTAAAAACAACTTTAATTGCTAAAAGAATAGATATTAATGGTGAAAAATATGGTGGATATAGCTTTGAAGATAAAGACTATTTTACTACGGGACTCAAAGTAGGGGCTAATTATAATGGTTTTGTTGCAGCAGTTGGTGCTTTTTTTGGAAAAAGAGTTTTTACTGTTCTAGATAGTGGCTCAAAGGTTCAGCATCATGCAATGGAACAAGATAAAACATATATGGCAAGTCTTGGAAAGAAATTTAAAAACTTTGATATTATGACAAAATATTCTTATCAAAATGGAAAGGAATTACCTGAAAATAAAGATAATGTTGATACAAAAGTTACTTCCATTTCTTTTATTTATAAGTTTTAATAGTACTTTTTTAGCAAGACAAGGAGACTTTCCTTGTCTTATATTTTATAAAAATTTATTAATTTTTTCTTCTAATATTGCTTTTGTAGTAGACCCAATTGATTGGTCAACAATTTTTCCATCTTTATAAATAAGAATAGTTGGAATTGATCTAATTTGATTTTCTACAGTTAAATCTTGTTGTTCTTCTGTATTCACTTTACAAATTTTTGCTTTACCATCAAAATCAACTGCTAATTGGTCAATTATTGGTGAAATCATTTTACAAGGGCCACACCATGGTGCCCAAAAATCAACTAATACTACTCCTGACTGAGTATTTTCTTGAAAGTTTTCTTTTGTTAATTCTATATATTTTGACATTTTTTATCCTTATCCTATATATTCTATAATATCAACAGCAGCTGTTGCTCCATCTGCTGCTGCACATACAACTTGTTTTGCTGCATCAATTCTTACATCTCCTGCTGCATAAAGCCCAGATAGACTTGTTCTCATTTTAAGGTCAACTATAACTTCACCTTGTGAATTTGTATCACAAATGAAAGTTCCATCTTCTTGTTTAAGTGGTTCATTTAAAACATTTCTTCCCACAAAAACAAATACACCAGGTACCTCTAAATCTCTAATTTGTCCATCGATTTTTGATTTTACTTTTAATCCTGTAACACCCATAGCATCACCATAAATTTCTTCAACATCTACATTTGTAACTTCTTCAATATTTTTACGAGCTTTCATATGTTCTATTGTTGAAGGGGCTGCTCTATATGTATCTCGTCTATGTACAATATAAACTTTTGAACAGATTTTTGAAAGATAAACTGCTTCTTCAATAGCAGAATCTCCACCACCAATTACAGCAACCTCTTTACCTTTATAAAAGAATCCATCACATGTTGCACAAGTAGAGATTCCTCTTCCAAAGAACTCATCTTCACCTTTAAATCCAGCACGTCTTGGAACAGAACCTGTTGCAAGAAGTACAGATTTTGCTTCGCAGACTTTACCATCTGCTGTTGTAATTGTAAAAATATCATCATTTTTAACTACATTTGATACTTGGTTCATTTCATGGTTTAATCCAAACTTCATAGCTTGTGCTGGCCAGTTTTCCATAAGTTCCATACCTGTCATTATATTACCTTGACCTGGGTAGTTTTCTATTTCAGAACTTCCTGTAATTTGACCACCTGGCATTCCCATTTCAAACATTGTTACATTGTTTAAGCCACCTCTAGTAGCATAAAGTCCTGCTGTAAGCCCAGCAGGTCCTCCTCCAATAATTGCTAAATCTAACATGACTATAAACTATCTTCGTTTTTGCCTAAGTACTCAGCAACACCATCAGTTGTGGCTTTCATACCCTCATCACCTTTATTCCAGCCAGCTGGACAAACTTCACCATTTTCATTTGTGAAAATCATAGTATCTACCATTCTAATCATTTCATCTATATTTCTTCCAAGTGGTAAGTCATTGATAACTGCATGTCTTACTGTTCCATCAGTATCAATTAAAAATGATCCTCTAAGTGCAACTTTGTCATTTAATAATACATCATAATCACGTGCTATTTGTTTTGAAAGGTCAGCAACCATTGGGAACTGTACTCTTCCAATACCACCATTTGCTACTTCAGTTTCTCTCCATGCAAAGTGTGCAAATTGAGAATCAACTGAACAACCAATTACTTGTATTCCTCTTTGCTCAAAATCTTTTACCCTATTTGAAAAAGCAATAATTTCAGAAGGACATACAAATGTAAAATCTAAAGGCCAGAAAAATAACACTGCACCTTTTTCACCAATATTCTCATATAAATTGAAATCTTCTACTATTTGACCATCTGCTAAAACAGCTGTTGCTGTAAAATCTGGAGCTTTATTTGTTACTAACATTTTTTATCCTTTAATAATATTTATTTTTTTGATAAGGGAAGTATAATAGAATAAATATTAAACTTTTCTTAATAATATTTATCATTTGATAAATATTATCCTTTGTAGATTTTAAAGATACTTTCAAATCTATTTTTTACTAGAGTTTAATATTATATTGAGAAATTTGTAGAAGATTTAGAAAACTTCTTTAGATAAAAAAAGTATTGATTTGTTAAAAGGTAGTTGTCTCTTTTGGTATAAAATACATAACAGTTTCATAAATACCTTCCATATAATGACGTATATAGACTTTATAGTCATTTCTAATACTTAAGACTAATTGAGGAACTTTATACCAATCTTCTGCCTTATGATAGATACAAATTGCTAAAATAGGGTGATAGTTTAATATAGTTTGTTTTGCACCTTTTATAGCATCTTGTTCTGCACCTTCAATATCAAGTTTTATAAAATCTACTTTTTCTTTTATTAGGTTATCTATTGTATTTATATTTATAGCTTGATAATCATGCTCACAGATATTTTGTGTATCTTGTATTTCATCTGAGTTTTGAGCTTCATTAACTTCTATTTTTTCTTTTCCTAAGCCACAGTTTATAAACTTAATATCTCTTTGATTTTCAAAGTCTCTTTTTGCTATTTTAATATGTAAGTCATTTGGTTCAATACAATATATCTTTTTATAATCAGGAAAGTTTTTTATAATATTTGGAAGTGTATCTCCCACATATGCTCCACCATCTACAAAGTTTATGTTTTTGATATTTGGAATTAAATCCTTATCAAAATATTGTTCATCAAAATTATTTGTAAAACCTTCCATAAACTCTAAATCAAAACTCATTTTAAAATTTAATACTTTAGTAAAAACTTCTTTTGATTTCTCATCATTTAATAGCTCGTAAGTTTTTTGGTATTTCTTTTTATTTTTAATAAAGTCATCTTTAAAATCCATGATAAAAGGAGGGTGAACAAGATCTAATTTTGAGTATCTTATAAATGCTAAATAGTTAAAATGTATATATCCTAGCTCATCTAGTTTTATCTTTACTTCAAGAGGACTTCCAGTTGCTACTGTTAATATGATTGAGTCTTTTGGAACTTCTTCTATTTGAAGTACTGTTTTTTTTCTTGATTTTTGAACTCTTGTAAAATCATCTATTATTCCATCAATTTCTAGATGTTTTAATACACTTTTACCAAGTTTGTTTATTCCTAAGATATATTTTTTTATACTCTTTGATTCAATAAAGAGTTTTGTTAACTCTTTATCTTTTTCATTTATATAATCAAGTCCTACTAAGTTCATATTTTATTTATCAAGTAATAATTTAAAGCTTTTTGCAGTATATAATCTTAGTGTTTCATCTTTTAGTGCTTTAAGCTCATTTGTAAAGCCTTTTTTTGTAAATAGTATATAAATATCAGCTTCAAAACCAACTTCTTTACAAGTGTTTTTTAAGTTGTTTAATTCGCTTTTTTTAATCTTAGAGTTTACATACTTACAAGATGCTGCTATTGTTTTTCCAGACTTAGTTTTAGCAACTAAATCAATACTATTTTTATCATCCCAGTATTTACCAATATTTTTAATCTCATCATCTTTATACGCATCTCTTAAAAATTCCATTGCTAACTCTTCAAATACAAAACCTGTAAATTCAACTTTTCTATTTTCATAATTTTTATAAAACTCATCATAATTACCATCTTTAATACCTTTATAAATAGGTGAAACAAAAGCAAACCAGAATCTTAAAAAAGGAGTAGTAAATAGAAGTTTTTTAGATATTTTACTATCTCCTCTTTGATTAACTAAGAAGTGTTGAGATGATTCCATCTCAATTATGCCTCTTTCAACTAGTCCATCAATACATTTCATTCCCTCTTCAAAGCTTACAAAGGCTCTTTTAAAAGATGAGTTTGTTCTTCTATCTCCTAAAGCAATACCACTTAATACTGCTTGGTCAACACTATACCCACCTGTTATTGCATTTATTTGGTTTTTTAAATATCTATATTTATCTAAAATCTCTGTTTGTATTAACTCTTTTAATGGTTTTGTAATATCGATATCACAATTTAGACCTCCAAATACAGTAAAGTATTCAATTGCAGTTTCTAGGTCTTTTGGATTGTTTTTTTTACAAAATGAGTTAAATTGTTTTTTTGTTGCTTGGTCTATTAAAATGATGGTAAATCCTTTATGTTATTTTCAATTATTTGATATTTTGCAAAAATTTATTTAATGAGTTTGCAAATTGTTGTGAATCTTTTGAGCTAAAAGCAGCTGGCCCTTTTGTCATCTCCCCACTATCTCTTATTTCTTGCATTAGGTTTCTATATGCTAGATATTGTTTTATGTTATCTTCTGTGTACATAGCACCTCTGTGATCAATTGCGTGTGCTTTTTTTGTTATTACTCTATCTGCTAGAGGGATATCTGCTGTTATTACTAAGTCATCTTCTTTTAAAAGCTCAACTATTTTATTATCAGCTTCATCAGCCCCAGCATCAACTATCATATATGTAATATGACTTGATTTTCCAATGTTTATTTTCTTATTTGCAATTACAATTGTTTTAAGTTCTAATCTTTCAATTGCTCTTAAAACAATAGGTTTTAATAAATTTGGAAAAGCATCTCCATCTATATATAATATCATATTTTTTCTCTTTTTATTTTTTGTAAATTACGTAATCTTTTCCACTTTTGTTTATTTAGTAGTTTATAAATTAATAAGCATCCAACATCAAAACCAAAGTAAAAAACACTAATACCACTAGGAGGATTAGCACTTGGAATAAAAGGTATTTTATCAAACCAAATTTCAGGCCAATACCAGTTTTGAAAATGAGTTCCAATAAGTTCTAAATACACAATCATAAAAAACATTATCAAAAAGAAAAGCTTAGTATGTGGCTTTTTCTTAAATAAATAAACTATAACTAACATACAAACAAAACCAAAAACATCATTTGCAAAAACAAGCCAAGAACTTGAATATAGAATCATTAAAATATAAAGTATTTTTATGCTTAAGTCTTTATTTCTTTTTAAAATAGGCTCTTTAGCTATATAGAAAACAGCTGCATATATTATACTATGCCCTAAGGGAACATATAAAGGAAGATTTTCTAATCTATATGTATACATCCCTAATACAAGAGCAAATAAAGCTTATCCTAAAAAAGCCATAATTAATCCATAAAGCATTAACTTTTTTATTTTTACAGATACTTTTAAATAAATCCAAATAAAGACAAAAAGAACTAATATATTTGTGATATATTGATTGTTTTCAAAGTAGTTTGATACTACTTTACTATCGATAAAAAGTCCAAGCCATAAAATAAAAAAAACTGGAAGATAAATATGTAAGTATTTATAATTACTCATTAAATTCTAAATAAATCTTTTGGATTAATATGTGATGAGTTTTTAGTTGCTTGGAAAGTTAAGTTTTTATTAACACGACCAACTACATAACCTTTTTTTATCCATTTACCAACTTTAAGTGTTGGTGCTATTTCATCTAAATGAGAATAGATTGTATGAAGACCATTTTCATGTTGAATAATCACAACATTTTCTAGCATCCCTGAATTCTTTTTAGCATATACAACTTTTCCATTTAATACAGAAACAACTTTTGCTTTAGGTTTTTTTGTTTTTAAAACAATTGATTCATTAAATAGTTTAATTTTATAAATAGGATCATAATATGTACCAAACTTTTTTACAACATTAAAAGATTTTAAAGGTGCAATAGTTCTTTTCCCTCTATATCTAACTACTTTAACTCCAGAGTTTGAAGAGCCAATTTTTTTAACATCTAAATTTAAGTTTTTTGCATATTTTTGATTTCTCACTTCAGCTGTTTGAATAGTATCTTCTTTTTTAGACGTTTTAGAATTTTTTCTTCTTTTTGCTTCAGCTTTTTTCTTTTTCAATGCAAGTAATCTTTGGATTTTTGCTTTTCTAATTCTTTCTTTTCTTAACTCTTCTTCTTTTAAAATATTTAAATTAGATAAAAGTTTTTTTAATGATTCTTGTTGTTGTGCAACTTTTTTTAACTCTTTTTGATATGATTTATGTTGATTTTCTAAATCACTTAAAGATTTAGAATGTTTGTTTTTTAGATTACTTAATGTCTTTTTTGTCTTTTTTCTTTTCTCAATATATGTTGAAATAGTTTTTATTTTCTTTTTATTTTTCTTTGTATTATTTGTTAATAAATCATAATTATTATCTAATTTAAGTATTTGATCTTTTGAATTTTCTGATAGAATAGTATATATCTCACTATCTATTAACTCTCCTAAAGTATTTTTAGAAGCTAACTTAAGTGCTATTGAAGTGGAAAAATCTTCAATAATAGTATCAACTATTTGTGTTTCATTTCCTTTTTTTTCTTTTATTAAATTTGTAGATCTCTTTTTTAATTGTTCAAGTTTTGATTTTGATTCTTCTAAAAGCTTTTCATGTTCATTAATATCTGCGTTTACTTTTTTAATATTCTTTTCTAAATTGATAATATTTTTATTTTGTAGTTTAATTTTATTTGCTAGGGATTTAACTTTTAAAGAAGTTTGCTTCTTTTTTGATACATTTTTATTTAAACTTTTTTTATTATTTTTAATTTTATTATCAATAGTTTTTGTTGAGGCAAAGGCTGTATTACTAAAAACTAGTAATAATATAAATAGTATCTTACTCATCGTTAATCTTGTACTTTAAAAGTACACCTAATATTGTAAAAATTGAAATAGTAAAAGATAAAATAAATATTTTAAATAATTCATAATTTAAATCTATTTCTACATTAATTATCTCATGTAACTCTATTGGAAATAATATGCCCATATTATTAGAAATATAATATAAAAGTGTACCAACAATTAAAAATGCTAAAAATTAACTAATAATCGCATAGTTTAATACTGTAGATGCACTGTATAATACAGATGCACCATGAAGTCTTAATATTGCAATTCTAGTACTATGTTCATGAAACCATAGTTTGATTTGTTTAGCAATAATTATAATTGCAAAAACTGTGATTATAAAAAATAGTATAAAAGATATAGTACTTAATAATACTAAAAGTAAATATGTTTGATTATGGTTTTTATAAAATACTTCTACTTTTCTAACATTTTTATTTTGAAGAAGAGTTTCTTTAATAGTTTCTAATTCACTAGTTGTTGGGAAAACTTCTAAGTATATTTGATAAAAATGAGGAAGTTTTTTCTTTAATAAGGCAACTGAACTAGTTGATAAATTTGATTTAATATCATTTATGATTTTTTCTTTTGGTAAGGTTTGAATTCTCTCAACTTTTATACCTGCAAGTTCATCAATATTCTCTTTTATAAGTGGCGTATTTGTAACTATAACAATAGAATAATCTCTTGAAATTTTCTTTTTATAGTTTTCTACAACATTATCTATTAGTAAATATAATGTAAATGTAAGAAGCATTGCACAAAGAGGAATTAAGAAAGCAAATATATTTTTAAGAAACTTCATAAATCATACCATCCTCTAAAGATAACTGTCGAAATTTTATTCCAAGATTTTTTGGAACTCTATGTGTTACAACTACAATTGTAATTCCTAATTGTTCATTTGCACCTTTTAATAAGTTCCAAACAACTTCAGCTGAATAATCATCAAGGTTTCCTGTTGGTTCATCTGCTATTATAATCTTTGGATTATGTGCAAGTGCCCTTGCAACTGCAACTCTTTGTTGCTCACCACCACTTAGTTCATTTGGATAATATCCTGCACGATGTGATAGTTTTACATGTGATAGCAGTTTATTTGCTTGGTCTTTTGATATTTCATTTGAATAGCCATTGATTTTAAGAGGAATCATAATATTCTCTTCAATTGTATATTCATTTACAAGTTTATAATCTTGAAATATAACTCCAATGTCTTTTCTAAGAACTCTTAATTTTTTGCCCTTTATTCCAAAAACTTCTACTCCATCAATTTTTAAGCTTCCATGTTTTAATGGAATCTCTCCATAAAAAGATTTTAGTAAAGTAGACTTTCCACTTCCTGAGTTTCCTCCTATAAAGATAAACTCTTTTGGCTTAATTGAAAAGTTTCCTTTTTTTATAATATATTTATTATCGTCATATGATAAGTATATATTTTTGGCTTCAAGCATTATTTTAAGATCTCTTTTAATTTTTTATGAGCTTTTATATTAGAACTAGTAGGAATTGGTGTTCCTTGATAATATGATATCTTCCCATCTCTAATAAGTAAATATTTACTTACAGGCCTATCAAAATTACCCATAGTTAATTGAATTAATCCGGAATTTTCTTCATTGATAATTGTAAATAAATCCTCAATATGAACAAAGAAGTCTTTTTCTACAATAGATTTTGTAGGAATCTTTTTTATCTTTTCCTCATAATTTATCTCAAAATCAAATGTAAAATCTTTTTGTATTTCTAATGGTTCATCAACACTATTTGCTAATAAAACCACATCATAAATATTTTTACCTTGTTTTCTCCATCTATCTTCATACTTACTAGTAATTGCTAAATCTTTATTTATATCAATTGTAATTTTTCCTGTTGGAAGGTTTGTAAGAAGTTCTGTACAGTAATCAAAATATTTTCTACTATCAGTTCTAAGTTCAAGAGTACCTTCAACTTTTAAAACTCTTAGAGCTTCATTTATAAACTCATTTGAGTAAATTCTTCTATGAGGTTTTTTATCCCAAGGAACAGGGAAATGTACAAAGATTTTACCAACTTTATTTGAGTCAATAAATTCCATAAATAATCTTGCATCATAATTTACTATTAAGACATTTGTAATATCTTGTAATTTCATTTGTTTTAATGCTTGTTCAATTGAAGGTGTATGTATTTCAAGGCCAATAAATTGTACATCTGGATTGTTTTTAGCTTGATATAAAAGATGTCTACCACTTCCAAAACCAACTTCTATTTGAATCTCTTTATCTATTTGAAATTCGTCAACAAAATAATTAATATCTTTTAAATACTCTTTATTTGGTTCTGCTTTTTGATTTATCGTATTAGTGTTTGAAAATATAATATTAGCATTGATAGCTTTAGTGTAAGCATTTAACGCATCTTTTACTAAAGTAATAGGAGCAATTCTTGTAACTTTATCAACCTTAATCATTTGGTCATCATCTTTATTTTTTAAAGTTAATAAAAATTCTTTGTTCTCATTTTCAACTGCAATTTTATACTCTGTATTTCGTTGACTTGTTGTGAAATTATACGATTTTGCAATAAATTTAAAGTCTACACCATCTTTAATTGATGGTGTATTTATTAGGTCTGTTTTATTAAATACTATATGAGGCATGTTCTAAAACTACTTTTTAAGAGGTATTTTTGGTAAAATTAATGACGCTTCATCTGTTTTCTCAGACATTAAACCATAAGTATCATTTGCTTGAATTGAATATTTATACTCAACCCCTGTAATAATATTATTATCTTCAAATCTTAAATCTTTTATATCTGTAAATTTCTCAGTTTTTGATTCAAAGAAGTTAATTATAGTTTTTTTATAAACGTTATATGAAATTGCTCTATTATCAGATGCAGTCCAATTTAAAATTGCTTTAGAACCTTGTATTTGAGCTAGAGTAATAGTTGGTTTTGTAGGTTTATTTAAACTTATACCTTTTACTGCATCAATCTTTGATGAGCTTTTTAAATCATCTTTATCAACAGCAATAACTTTATAAAAGTACTCTTTACCATCTTCGTCTATTTGGTCTACAAAATTAAAAGTGTTATTATCGACTTCTATTACTTTTTTAAATCCAAAACTTTTTATAGCACTTCTATGAATTTCATATTTTACAATATCACCTGTAACAGATGGTTCCCAAGCTAATATAATCTTTTTAGGTTCATTACTTGTAGCACTTAAATTTTGTACACCATTTGGTAATGCTTTTGTCTTAGCTGTAACTGCTTCACTAGGACTTGTTGATACATCTTCAAATGTATAAGCAGTAATTCTGTATTTAAAAGTTTCGCTATTATCTAAACCATCATCGATATATTCAGATTCTAATCTACCTTTTATTTTCTTTTCAGTATTCCACTCGTTAAGCGTAGTATTGAATTTTTCGATTTTATAATATGCAACTCTTAAATCAGGATGTGGTCTCCATATAATTTTAATTCTATTTGGTAAGTCAGATAATGCTTGAACAAAACTAACTGGAACAATTCTTGGTAGAGTTTTAGCAATATAAGCATTTGTAGTATTTGATTCAATTCCATTTACAGCTTTTGATGAAATTTGATATACATATTTCGTATCTGGTTCAAGATCTTTATCTACAAAGTGCGTTGTGTATTTGTTATTTACAGACTCTATTAGTTTTAACCTTCTTCCGTCTTTATGCATATTTGCTCTATAAAAATTATATCCTATAACTCTTACATCATCTACTTTCTTCCATTCAAAAGCAATTGCAGTCATATCAGAAATAGATTTTAGTGAAGTATTATCTATAACTTCAAGTGTTTCATCTATTTTTGGTTTAACAGGTGTATTTAAATTGTTGTTTAAATTATTACAACCACTAAGTAAAAGAAGTAAAGCTGTTAATGATGTTGTTTGCATCAATTTTGTCATGTATATTCTCCATTTGAAAATGTTTAATTAAAAATTCATTCATGTCATTTGGTAAATCTGCTTTAAATGTCATTAAAACACCCGTATTAGGATGGATTAAATACAGATTGTATGCATGTAAATAAAATCTATTTATTTTATTCAAATCGCCCTTAAAACCATATAAATTATCCCCTAGGATATGCCTATTTATCGAACTTAGATGAACTCTTATCTGATGTGTTCTTCCTGTAAATAATTTAGCTGCAATTAGTTCATATTTTTCGTTTTTACTTATATCAATTTTTTTAAAAGCAGATTTAGCATTTCTGCCATTTTCTTCAATAGACATTTTTAATCTATTATTTGGATTTCTACCTATTGGTTTATCTATAATCACATCTTCTTTTAGTGCCAAATCTGTAATAGCAAGATAATATCTTCCCATAGTTTTATCTTGCAATTGTTCAGAAAGTGAGGCATGTGCTTCATTTGTTTTTGCAACTACCATAACACCTGTTGTACCTTTATCTAGTCTATGAACAATACCATGTCTTTCTTCTCCCGATATTGTTGATAAAGATATTTTATTTAATTTTAACCAATCAACTAATGTTGCATCTTTTACACTTGGTGCATCATGAATTGTAAGATTTGCAGGTTTATTTATAACAAGAATATGTTCATCTTCATAAATTATTTTTACATCTTTCCCATCTAATGATTCTTTTATAAAAGCTTCATCTTTTACAACTGCTAGTTGTGCTTTTGGAAAATGCACTTCAATTTCCTGATTTTCTTTTAATTTTAAACCTGTTTTACTCACAGTTTTACCATCAACTTTTACAAACTCTTTTTTTATAAGTTGCTCTATTTGGTTCCTTGAAGCATCAATTTGTGATGCCAAGAACTTATCTAATCTATTTGCTTCTTGAACAATAAAATTTTTATACATTTTTAGATACTCTTTCACTATGCGTTTATTTGATAAGAGAATAATTTCCCATTTTGACTATTTGTTAATACTTTTTGTTTTACCGTTGATATATTTATCATATCATCTAATTAGTGAAACTAATGAAATATTAGCAAATAAACAATTAATATACTTTACACTTTCTTTTTTTGCATTTATTATAGTTTTTATTTTACCTATTAGAAAAAAGTTACGACTTATTCCTTTTCTTTATTGGTTAGGTATTTTACTTTTACTTGCTGTAGAGTTTTGGGGTGTTACTAAACTAGGGGCTAAAAGGTGGCTTCCTCTACCTATTTTAAATACAACAATGCAACCCTCAGAGCTTATAAAACCTATTTATATTTTAATGCTTGGGTATTTAATTCATAATAGACCACCACCTAAAAAAGGGTATGGCTTTAATGATTTTGCTTACTTCTCTTTTTATATTTTATTGCCATTTATTTTAATTGCAAAAGAGCCTGATTTAGGGACTGCACTTGTATTATTACTTGTAGGTTATGGAATTTTATTTATTGTTGGAGTAAATTGGAAGATTTGGACTTCTATTATTTTAGTAATGGGAATATCTTCACCTTTTATTTATACATACTTGATAAAAGATTATCAAAAGAAAAGAATAAAAGATTTTATTTCAGAAAAGCCTAGTTATCATGTTCAACAATCTATTATTGCAATTGGTTCAGGTGGATTAACTGGAAAATTAAGTGAAGATGCTACACAAACTCAACTAAAA
>MDTG01228882.1_pt1 | contig 14906 bp, 11 predicted proteins | sample 811421 | NCBI WGS metagenome assembly MDTG01 (sample SAMN05326645, study PRJNA326480) | marine metagenome | isolation source: seawater | place: Pacific Ocean: South East | collected 2011
ATATCCGACCTTGATGCCAGGGCGAGCAAGTTCTGCAGGTTGAACTGAGCGACAGTGTGCTTGTGTGTGTGTCTCTGCGGAACTGGTACGGTTGTCTATCAAAAAGAAGCATGAGTGTGTTTGGTCAGAAGCTGCACGAGGAGCTTCTGAAGACCATGGGACGAAAGAACTGTCTTGCTCTGGCAGAGTGCATGCATCGCGTGTCCGTCGATCACCCTAGTGGAGAGGAGGTCGACATCAACATCTTTGTCAAGGGCGCCCACGACAGTGGCCTGCGCTTTGTGATTGCGCGCCTCGTGTGCGCAAGCCTGAAGCGCGACACGCGACAGACAATGTCCGCTCGTTACGACGAGCCAAAGGACACCACGCTGCCCATTCACGTGTGGCGCTCGCGCCGCGGCGCGTCGGACACTGGCATCTCCAATCTCAACCGTACGGCGCTCCATACCGAGGCATACCTCGACATCGGGAGCCATTTGGAGAAGCCGCGCGAGATGCGTCTCAGCGTCATGTCGTGGGACCTGGCAGATCCAAAGGTCGCGTTTGATTGGATGGTTCGTACCCTCAGTGAGTCGCATTGATAATGTCGCGAGTCGTGTCGTCCAAACAAAGGAAATGGATCTGCCGCTTCCCAACATGTTCTATGGAGACCCGCCGCAGGAACAGGAGAACCACCCTGCTGTCGACGACAACTGGGCGGACGCCTTCGACGAGCAGCACAACTTACGACCCCAGGAAGCATACGAGCGGGCTCTGCAAGAGCAGCGCGAGGCCGAGGACATCGCAATACGACAAAAGGAGGAAGCGATCATCGACTACGTGAGGCTTCTTGTTGACGACGCGCAGCCGTGGGAAGTGTCGAACGCGTGGTCCAAAGTTGCCCAGCGGTCGACCGAACCGAGTCAAGCCTACTTTCTGCGCATCTTTGCTGCCTTCTACCGGTTCCGAATCGTGAGGCTGCGCAGACTCCCACTGACGCGCGGGGAGGAAATTTACTACCAAACGGCGAAGTACGTGTACAACGAGTTGAAGCTGGACAACCTCCCAGCGGACAGCGCGATCCTCAAGTCGGATGAGGCGCAGGCGCTCATTGAGGAGCTGCACAAGGAACAGAAGCGTGTGTGGAGTCAGGTTCCTCACGGGCGGCGGATCCGGGGAATCTAGAGTTTGTAAAAGACATTCAGACGCGGACAGAAACAGAACCCACACTCCACAAGTTGGCGTTTGATCTCCTCACGAGTGAGCGTATGCCCTCCCTTGTCGTCCCTCACGCGCACGCCGGTCGGACCGATGCGACGGTCCTCCACGAGGCTGAGCAGTCCCGCATCCTTGGCGGCCTCAATGCGCTCCTCTGCCGTACCGAGCGCGTCGGCCGTCTCGTGCCGTGTGCGAATCGTGCCGGCTGCTGTGAGCAATCGAATCGTGACCGCACGCGGAGGCGTCGCGCACGCCTGCTCGAGCGACTCGCGGGAGCGCTTGCCGAGGCGCACACGCGTCATCCTTTTGTTCTACACACTGTCCAGCAGCGCAGAGCCAAAGAGACTGCGAGCTCTGCGCGTCCGGCCCATGGGTATTTTGAAAAGGAGAGAATCGGAGCCTGTCCGATTGCAACAATGTTTCAGGGCAGAAGCAAGGTGACCTCGGCCAAGGTCGCCGAGCTGCGGCAGAAGAAGCAGGAGGCGGCGCAGGCAAAGGAATTCAAGAATCTATTCGCCATTGCCGGTGCGCCCTATGAGGACGAGGGTTCGTTTGCAGTCGTCAAGAACAACTTTTTCCATGTGCCAGACGACCATCTCGTATGCCTTGGCATGGCCACCTGTCTCGACAACAGCGCAGCGGCCCTGAGAAAAGCGCGTGACGAGAACCTCGCCTTCTTCGAGCACTTTTCCACAAAGCCGCGCATGCTTCGGGCCTTCAATGTGGGGCGCGGTTACCCAGCGGACGTCAATCCGAAATTCGGCGAGGAGCTGCAGGGCCACCACGACGGCAAGTCGTGGGTTCCCTTTTCGGTCGAGGAGAAGGAGATGCTCGACTCCGAAAAGTTTGTGGAGAAGTGGGTCGTCGAGGACACGATGGAGTCGTGGTTTGGCGACTCCAAGCTGACGCGTGTTCCTCCTCACACGGACGCGGAAGGCAACGAGGTCTGCCCCAGTCGTGCCTTTTCCGACGTGCTCGCGCGCAACCTCGGCGCCATGGCGCTCCACGGTCGGTCTCTCGACGACTGCAAACTGTTCATGCGTTACTTCATGAACTGCACCGTGGACGCCAAGACCGGCCAGCCAGTGCCGTTTCTGACGCCGGACCTCAGCAACCCGGATTCCCAGACAAAAGAAAATCTGAAGGCGTACGAGACGCAGAAGAGCGTCTTGCGAGTCGCGATGAACATGGTTTGGCTGATCAGCCCGGTGCCCATCGAACCAGTCATCGGTCCAAACGGTGAGCTGTACGCCAAGGGAAGCCTGGACGATTGGAATTGGAAAGACGATGATACACCAGGGTCCTTGGAGTTTGACCAGGACACCGCGCCGCAGCTGGCAATCTACGCGTCGCTCAAGAGCGATCGACGCGAGGGCTGTCCAAACGCGGCTCTGCACTCGTACGTCGACCAGCTGCGCCTCTGGCCCATGCCTCCCAAGGCGATGAAGGACATTCGTCACATCCTCGAGAAGACGAATCTGGAGAACGACTTCCCAGTCGTCGGTACCCTCAAGGAATACCGCGACAGCAAGATCATGGACTTTGCGGCCCTTCGCAAGGCCGCCGTGGCGGCCTTTGGCCCCATGCCGGCAGTGGAGCTCGATGGCGCGTACACCCCGGTCCCCGGGTCGGACCTCGACAAGTTTGTCACGCAGCACGCCAAGACTCCATTCGGACCTGTGTGGTTGCGCCTGCGGGGCGACGACTACGTCAACGGCATAAAGCGCAATGGCAAGTGGGTCATGCACCCACTCGTGTATGGCAACGCACTCGAGCGCAACTGCCGTACGTTTGATCACCTTGGGCCCGAGTTTCGATACTACAAGCCCAGGGAGTACGAGCAGGCACTTCGCGAGTTTCCGTCGCTGCGCACCCTCGTCGAAAAGCGTCGGGTCGTGCTGCAAAAGTCGCAGGCGATCGGCGCTTCAAAGGGCACCAAGCGCAAAGCCGATCAGACCACAATTGCAGATCTGGAAGCGGCGCTGGCCGCTGCCAACACGACCGCCAAACGGGCGCAGACCTCGTTGCGCGCGTCGCGACAGGACAACGAGCGCATGCTGGAGCAGCTTGACAAGGCCAACTACGACCTCTCCAAGCCGTACAAGACGATCAACGACGGCACCACCTTTCAGGTCGTCTTCGACGAGCGCGACAGCAAGCTCATGCTTCGCCCGCTCAACGGCTCGATCGTCATCAACGGACAGACGTTCCCGACCGACGAGAACGGCTGCGTCACGGTTCGCTACTTCAACAGCACCGTCGACGAGCTTCCAGATGGCGCGCTTCCAGATGGCGCGCTCTGAGCATGAGACGGGTGACAGACTCGGTGCAAATTGCTCCCGGAGCGCGCGATGGCGACGGCCAGCGCAGTCGGCCGTCGCACACTTCGCGTGCGACTGTGTGTGTATGTGTCGTCGTGATTTGCTAGTCGCGGTGTGTGTCTCAAATGAGAAACAGCGATGCTTCCCAACCTCTCGGCGCTGACCCTCCGCGACGATGCCGCGCCCACCGCCATGCGCGGACCGGCGGGCCAGGCAAAGAAGCGCGCCACTCCGGCGATACCGCCGTCGGAGCGGCAGCTGCTGGCGGCGCTGGACGTGACGAGGCCACGGCCTCCCCGGCTCAGCAAGCAGGTGCGAGATCTGGTCCCGCTCGTGAAGCGGGCCTATCAAGACCTGCGTCTCGTGCAACGCCACATGAAAGAGGGCACGCCCGGCTCCATGAGTCCTGAGCAGTTTGAAGAGGAGGCGATCAAACGCGCCAAAGAAGTCAAAGAGCTGATCAGCGCAAAGGTGATGAAGAAGAAGGATCTTTACGCCATGATCAAAGAGCGACAGCTCGAGGAGGGTATTCCCGTCGAGGAGACCGACGAAGGAGAAAGGAACGTGGAAAAGTACGGCGTGCGCAACCCACGGATGGCGCAGTTTTCGTACGAGGAGCAGCGCGTGCTGCTACGCGAGTTTCGGAAACGTGCGAGGTGGTCGGGTGTGCTGACTCCAGAGCTTGAAGAGTTGGCACGAGCTGCTGCAATTGTCAATCACACGCCTGGCCTGAAGGCTCTGCAAGAGAGGCTGAAGGAGGTAACCCGTCGGATCAACGAGGCGTGGAGGACCAACACGAGCGTCCCCCCCGAGGAGCGCGTCCCCCTCGAGCTGAAGGCGGAGGGCAAAGCGGCGAGCGCCGAGCTCAATGCGGAGATCCAGCGGATCGAGAAGTCACAGACGGATGCGGAGGTCGACAATCTCCGTACGCTCAACGAGCGCAACGAGGAGGGCTTCCGGCGTGCCAAGCGCGATCCGGAGTGCGACGCGCTTCGGGCCCAGATCCGGAACCAGCTGCGCGAGATGGCGGCCTTGGTACGCGCGGAGGGGCTAGGAGAAAGGTACGATGCCATGGACGACACCCTGAAGTCGCTCCGCATGCAACTGAAGGAGTGCACGCTTCGCAAGGAGGGCAATGCCGTCGACGCCGAATGCCAAAAGTACCGATGGTGGATCGAGGAGACGCGGCGCGAGCTCCTGAACGACCGCGGACCCACGCATCGCCTGCGGTACCTGATGGCCATGAAGCGCTACGAGCACATGCTGCGAAAGTGCATCTGGGAGCACGAGCCGCGCCTGTTTGGCGCACCGTGGTCGGCGAACAACCCATGCGAGGAACTGCACACCAGGCTGGACAAGCTGTACAAGCAGGTCAAGGCGATCGACAAGCGTGGCGAGGCCGTCTCCGACGAGATGCGCGCGGAGGCCGAGGCGCTGATGAGCGAGATCGACAGATGCGTCAAGGAACGAGAGGACGCGTGGAGGACGCCGCAGGGCGTGCCGGCGCTCCTCTACGACTTCGAGGTGGGGCGTCCACCGCCCTTTGAGGGCGAGCAGGAGTACCCTGCGCCCATTCCACCGCCACTGGAGAAATGGCCCGAATTTCCACCGCCTGTTCCGCCAATGCGCAAACTCGGGCCTTACCCCAGACCAACGGGACCGCCGCGCGTCCTCGAGATCCTGGACAGCATGAGAAAGCTACCAGGGCGCGAGGATCCACAGCTGGTGGAGCTCGAGGAACGATACGGCGGAATCCCAGGGGTCTTTGAGCTTCTCAAAGAGCTCAGGCAGACGGAGGACCCAGACGCGCGCTTGGCCATTTTGGACCGCATCAAGAAAACAATCGAGTTGTTCGAGAAGAAGGACGCGGTGCACAAGGCAAAGATTGCGCGACAGATCAAACACCTTCGTATGAGACGCAGAAACATCAAGACGAAGGTGCTGCCGACTTTGCCCGTCGGCGACATTGGGAGAAGGAGGCATGTCGAGGGCATACTCGAAGATATCGAAAAACAAATCAAAGCACTGACGGCTCCCTCAATTTTCCGACCGCGGCTCGACCTGCGCGCGGGGGGCGCAGGAGGAGACGGAGACGACGACGACGACGACGAGGGAGAGAGGGACTACGGCGCGGGGTGGGGCGGGTGGTTTGGTGACGACGCCCAGGACGGCCCGGATGAAGACTATGCGGGCTACGCAGCAGACGACGCCGAGAAGGAGGGCGAGGAGGGCGAGGAGGGCAAGGAGCAAGAGGGGATCGTAGAGGAGGAGGAGCTCGAAGATCTGCAGGAGACGATGCAAGATCTCCGGGAAATCGGCTTCGGCAACGACGACGACGGCGCCGGGCCAAGCGGCGGCGAAGACGATGTCTTCGGGGGTGTGTTTTTTTGATGGAGTCTGCAGCGCTATGCGCAACGTCTCTGCGCATGCGGACCAGGTATCTACCAAAAGGGAAACAATAGAGTGTGTGAACTTGGAAAAATGAGTTCTGAAAATTCGGAGCTCACGTCGCTTCGAGCCAAGGAGTTTGCCAACGTGTTTCGTCGGCTGCTGTCGGGCGACGTCGTGCATCCGATGGAGTTGGTGCACTCGCTCGTCGAGTCGTCGTGTGCCCACATTCCACACGGCCTCGCGATGGCAATTCGCGACTACGTCCATGACGGCAAAAACATTCGCCCGACCTTCTACTGCGAGTTTCACTACATCATGCAGCTCACCGCGATCTGTTCCTTTGGGACGGCGGAACCACACGCGCTGCCGTCATGGTTCCTCAAGACGAACGGCCTCCTCATCTACGGTGCTGTGAGTTACATACACGGCTGGCTGAGCACGGCGTGCTTTCATCCGTCGCCTCTGCACCAAAACACCTGCAAAAACATCGCACGCAAGACGTGGAGCGTGCTGGTCGACCTGGCGGCGGCCATGCATCCTTGCATCTCGAATCCCGGTTTTGACACGAAGCAGCCGGATACTGGCATCCTGACGCTGCTCCACGAGATGACCGAGGGCGACGCGGGCAAGCGGCGCAACTTTCTCAACGCCGGCATCGAGACGCACTCGCCGTACGTGCCGATGACGAGCGCCGACGTTACGTTTGCCGAGTTTGTGGCCGAGCGCATCCTGGCGACGCCGAGTCGCGACGTCGACGGCTGGTGCACCGCGTTTGGCTTCTACGCTGGAAGCCGACAGTGGCGCGGCTACGTGCGTCGGTGCGTCAAGTACTCGGATTTTGGCACGCCGACGGCGCAGCGGCTGGCCGACGCGGTGGTCAAGGCGTTCCACAGCGTGCCTCGGTTGGACGAGGAGGAGGACAAGGAAGACATGCTGTCGCTCAAGCGAGCGCGTTCGGACCCGACGAGCGAGCAGAGCCTGAGGTACGAGTCACTGCAATTCGGCTCCGGCGACCGTCCGTCCTCTTCGCACGACCCAATCTCGAACCTTGCGTACAAGGTTGTCGATGACCTTGGCGCCGACCGCCGACCCGAGGAACTTCTTCAGCGCATCGAGGAGGAGGCCAAGAGCGTCACGCGGCCGTGTACCCCTCCGCCACGCTCTGGCGACGCGACGCCGCGCTCATCGCCGGACCGACCCGACGAGACGCGGCGTGTGCTGCCCAAATCTAGCTACAGCAACTTTGAGAGCCACACGCGCCTCATCTCGAGGCGCGAGAGCCGTCTTGGAGGCCGACCCACCTCGCTAGGCGCGTTTGGCACGGATGCGCGCGAGGACGCGCGCAAGCACGCGCGACGTCGAATTGAGCTCCTGCGCTCGGCGTCCGAGTCGGAGGACTGAGAGACAAAAAGAACCAGAGAACGAGACGCGTGTCTGTGTAAATTTGGTCCGTTTAGAAACTGCTCTGTTGAGACAATAACCGCAATGGAGTCGCACGTCGAAACGTCGATCCGTGCCGCAGGCGCAGGCCTCGCGATCCTGGCTGGCATCGCTGTGCTACTGGGCATCATGTGGGGCCTGCGCAGCGAGCAGGGCCGCCGCAGCAGCCTGGGATTCAGCGTCTCGTTGCGCGATGTGGCACGGTGCTACGAATTGACTTGGTCGCCACGGGGCCTATGTCCTCGAGTGGATGGCGACGAGCCGTTTGGAAGCCCTGCTTACGGAATCTGGTGGATAACAATTTTGCTGTGGCTGGCCTGCGCCGCCGTGTACCTGGTAGCGATGTCCTTTGTAAAGACAATCCACGTCTACCGAGAGGCGGCGCTGGTCGCGTCGGGGCTGTGCATTTGCGGTTCGCTCTGCGTCGCGGGTATCTGGCAGATGGCCTTCAGAATGGCAGGAACACCAGAATCCGTCGTCGAGAAGGACCTGGAGGCGACGAAGCGAGTGAGGCAAGCGTTCATAGAATCTGGTGTGGAGATCGACGCAGACGCGCCGATCGTGAACACGTCGCGGGAGCGCAGAAAGAAGCGATGGCTGTGGATTTCGTTTGTTCTGCTGCTGATCGCATGGATTTTGGCGATCGTGGCCGTGGCGCTCCTGCAGCCGCTCACGTATCCAGAGAATCAATACGGCGTCATGATTTTGCTTGGCGGCGGCTACGGGCTCTATGCGGGGTGGCTCTTCTATGCGCTGACGCTCGGTATTGGAATTGCCACGAGTGCCGAATCGTGCCCCGATGGCCCCAAGCGGCGTCCGGCTGGCGTTTCGACGGGCTACCCGGCCTCGAGCCTTCCTGCTGCCTTCTCGGGTCTGCTGCTGATTGTCGCTGTTGTGCTCGTCGACCCGGTGCAACCTCTTGTGTGGGTTTTGACACTGCTGATCTTTGTACCGAAGTATCCATCCAATATTTGGGCTTTGGTCATCTCCTTCCTCGCGGTGCTCGGCGGCGGGGTTCGGTTGTACTTTGTGCGGTGGCACTGAACGGACCGTGGCGACGTGCGCACGTGTGTGTGTATGTGTGCCGTCGCTAATTTCCATTGTAGCGCCGCTTCATAATTGAAAGAATGCATACCCCATGCAACGTTTGATCGAGAAGCGCCGTCTGGATCCTCGGTTCAACCGGCAGCCCACCACGGAGGCCGGGCTGCTCCAGCAGCGTATTCCCGGAACAGGCCTCACGCTCGTGCGTGACCAGGCAAAGCAAGGTCCGTGCTGGACCGGCTATTCCAAGGTCGAAGGCAAGGCCGACTATGCACCCAACAGCTGCAAAAAGAATGGCGAAAAGAAGAAGAAGAAGAAGGAGAAGAAGGAGAAGAAGAAGAAGAAGGACGACGGGTCGTCGTCGTCTTCCTCGGACGACGAGGGCGACAAGAAGAAAAAGAGCAAGGACTAAGTGTGTGTTTTGATTTGGGCGTAGTGTCGGTTGTACAGTAAAGACCAAGATGTCGCAGCGGCCAGACCCGGAGGAGGTCGCGCTCGTTGCCCCGTCGGCGGGGGCGGCGCGGCTCAAAGCGGTCCTAGCCGCCGCGCCGCCGGAGTCGCTCGGTGCTCCATTGGTCGCGGCGCCGCCTTCCAAGTGCCTCGTCGCACCGGCGGAGCGCGTCAGGGATGAAATCGACATTGGAGCTGCCCTGCGCGAGGCTTTTGCCTGCGTGACCACCGGCGACCAGCCGCCCGAAGGCGCGAGCGCAATACAGAATGCCTGGGTCACTGGCGTCAACAATCGTAATGGATCTCAGGACCAACTCGTCCAGGCGGTCATTCTGCTTGCCAACATGATCAAGATCCTCGACAGCAAAATCACGACGGTCGTCAAACAAAACTTTGGCGTCGTTTCGGCGGAGGTGAACAAGAACGGTGTGGATTTGAAGACGTTAAAGCAGACGGTCGAAACCAACGTTGCGGATCTGAACGCACAGTTTGCCACGCTGCGCACACAATTCAGGGAAAAGCCGTGGACCACTGTCACCGAGGACAACGGAAGGCGGATTGGCGTAATCGAGGCAAAGATCGGCGAGGCGCTGAGGTTTGAGGAGGCAGCACAGAATAGCAGCCGGGACCTCGGCTCGTCCATCAAGGCGATCGAGGCAGAGCTGGTAGGACTGAAGAAACTGATTGGCCAGAACAACGTGAGCAGCGAACTCGACGCACTCAAGGAGCGACTCGATGCGCTGCCCTCTCCCGCCGACATGTCGGCGATTCTCAAGGCGGTGGAGAAGCAGCCCAATCTGGACGGTATGAACAAAGCCGTGAAATCGGCAGAGCAAGTCGCGACACAGAACGAAGGGAGCTTGAAGATGCCACCCATGCCATCGACTCTAGAACCTGTCAAGGTCGCACGCCAGAAAAGCGGCCAGACGCCTCAGAAGGCGGAGGAGGACGATGTTCAGCCTGGCACCCAGGAAGATGTTCAGCCTGTCACCGAGGAAGATGACCAGACTGGCGCCGAGACCAAGGCCATGCCCAAGTCCGTCGAGGACTTGTATTCGGCCATGATGAAGCAGAGTGTGGAGTTTCTTTAGAGTATGTTTCTCTCAACACGCGAGTCTAGCTCAAAAAGCTACACATGTTGTCCCCCCGTAAGTTGCCCCTCGGGTGGGTCGTCTCCGATACGAACAGACCTTGCCGCGCACACCACAGCTGCGACACGTGCCCACACAGGGTCTCGTTTGCCACGCCGAGATCGCGGATCGCAGCGACGCCCATCAAATCGGCAATGGCTTCGACGTACGTGCTGTCGGCGTACAGATACAAAAGTTCTTTCATCTGGTCGTCCTGCCAGTAGTTCTGGAGCGCTGTCACGTGCGACAGCTCGTGCGCAATGACGTATCCAATCCGAGAGCGCAGCGACTCGTCGTCGTATTCGACGTGCGCAAACGGCGGTACGACGATGCCTGGCAGCAGCATCGCACAGGCGTAGGACTCGGACACCAGTAGGTAGGCGTTGCGTTCCGTGGCCGCGTAGAGCGGTGGATGGGAGCAGATGTCGTCGCGGTTGACAATCTTGAGCATGCGATTGAGAAACACGGTTCTTCCCTGCTTGAGCAGCATGAGCAGCGCGCCGTCGTGGGCACCAAACTCGACCTCCACGCGCTGCTCCGCCAGGCCGGCCCAGGTCCCTCGCGGCGCACCGGCGATGCGCACCGTCGCCGACCCGACGAGGCCGCGCATCGTCGACGTGTACGTGAAGAACGACGCAAAGTGGCCATCCAGCTGCGCAAAGACAGAGCTTCGCACGTCGGCGGTCAGGCCCTCAAGTCGGTCGTACAGCGCGTCCGGCACGAGCACGTCGAAGGCGTCGGCGTCGAAGGCATCGGGGAAGGCCTTTTGTGCAGCTTCGAGGCAGACGGCGCGCGCCTGCGACCGCGATCCCGACATCACGCTGCTGCGCTGCAGGCTGCTCCACGTGATCTTCGACGCGTTGCGAAAGTGGCCGGCGTGCACGCGCTCCAGCCGCTCGCCCTCCGCTGCCTCGAGCCGGCCGAGCGCGGTGGCGCGGATCAGGTCTGGTCGGGCGCTCGTGGCCATACCGAAATCGCCCGTAACGACGCCGCGCGTTGCAAAGGCGCAGTGCGCGGCGAGGCCTCGCAGGTAGGCCCGCGTGGCCGCGGTGGGGAGCGCGATGGCCGTCTTCCGGAACCGGCCCAGCGGCACGTTGACGAGGTCGCGCGAGACGGTGTAGGAACTAGACACGTGGCTGTCCAGCCACGTGCCGCGGTGCGAGCCGACGGCAACGCGCGTGGCGGTCGCCTGGTCAATCTCGGGCACGTCCAGCGCGGGGATGCTGTCCATTGCCAGCGCAAAGTCGCGCGCGCTCTGGCGCGTCGTGCCGTCGTCGCCGACGGCGTAGAGCACCGAGTCCAGCGCGTCGGGCGAGAGCTCGATGCCCGCGCTGGTCTGGAGTACCGCGACGTTGGCGCTGGAAAACGCGAGGCTCAGCTGCGCGGGCGCGTCGCAGTAGTGGCTCGCGAGGAACCCGACGCTCTCGAGCGCGTCGTCGAGCGAGCCGGCGTGCAGCGACTTGGCCAGATGTTGGAACGCCTCCTCCCCCGCTGGCCCCTGCGCGTTGGTCGCGACCATCGACCGGCACGAGCTGCGAAACCGCGACACGGCCGACGTCCCGACGCGGCTCGAGGACCTCGCCGAGAGCACGCGGTGGACGTCGCGCTCGACCGCGTCGGCGTCGAAGAATGCAAACTTGGTCTCACCGACGGACTGACGACCCGCGTCGATCCACGCGCCGCAGTACCTCCTGTGTGGAGTGTCCTCGTTTGTCATGATCTCCGTGTTCATGGCGCCGGGGTAGGACCTGAGGCGCGTGCACTCGATGGTCCCAAAGACGGGATCCACGTTCTGGCGGAGACCTGGCGCACACACGCCTCGCAGCGTCGACGCCAGCGCAGCGTCCTCGTTGGACATGTTCAGGAGCCGCCACGCCGCCGGCGTCACGACGGTGCGAAAGGAGCATCCAAACGTCGAGTTGGTGGCCTTGAAGCATGTGCCTGCTTTGAGACAGGCCGACTGCTCGGCGCATACGGAGGCGTAGCCAATCAGAGAGAAGAAGAACGAGACAGCCACCGAGATGAGCACTGCGAACGGGTGCTCCTCTACAAACGTCTCCATCTGTCTCTCTTGCTACAGATAGATACACACTTAATCAACACTCGACGCACGTGAAGGGTGGGAAGCTCGCCGCGACCGCGGCGGCGCTCCACACGACGGTGAGCGGTATCAGGTACAACCCGCGCACGCTGAGCAGCACGCTCGCGGTCTTGCTGACCTCCTGAATTCCCCACGGCGAGCCGATCTGCGACAGGTCGTCGAGTGCCGACATGAGGGCCATAAACGTGATCATGAGCAGCAGCGCGGCGTAGTATGGGTTGCGCGTCGTGTACATGTGCGCGCAGAGCGTGTGGATGCCCAGCGTGCACACGACAAAATACAAGAAGAAGAAGCAGGCGTGGAACGTGCGCAGGATCTGGTTGTACACTGACACGGGTAGCTTCTCACGGTTCTCGCGCAGCATCTCGGGCCGCTGGCGGAAGAACGGCGTGCACTCGCCCATGGTGCCGGGCATGCTCGGCACCATGTGGTACCGCACGAGGAAGTAGGCATACGCCGCCAGGCCAAAGTCGATGGCCCAGAGGAACACGCAGATCCCGACGGTGTAGTTGCCAAAGCGCCATTCGGACTCGGACCGTTCCGTGTCGTACGCAAAGAGCAGCGGCGTGTGCAGGTAGAGGTCGGACAGGAAGACGATGTTGAAAAACGTCAGGAAGTGGCCTACGCGGAAGCCGGGGCCGGTCTCTCGGATGATGGTCACCAGGCACGACTCGTAGCACCAGTCGAGGCTGAGGCAGTTGTTCAACCACTGCGTCACGCGGACCGCGAGCCCTTCCGTGTACCATGGGTCGGGGTCGCCCAGGTAGAGCGCGAGCGAGCGGCAGTTTTGGTAGCGGGGCGTCCACCACCCCGCGGCGTCGGGGTCGCAGTCCTCGGTGACGGGGTACTTCATTGCTGCTCTCGTCCTTTCTGCATTACGCGTGGCATATGTCCGTTTCTGAGCCTAAGTGTCAGGAGGAGATTGCGATGTGGTCGTTTACCCAGTCGCTCTTCGGGCGGGCTCCTCAGCAGCAGGCTCCGGAGGAGCCCGAGGTGCTCGTGTCGAGCGACCCGAGCCGTTCCTCTCCTGCCGTCAGCGAGGCGGACGCGGCGGCGGCAGAGCAGGCGGAGGCGGCGTCGGCGGCGTCGGCTGCGTCGGCGGCGTCGGCGGCGCAGGAATGGGAGCTCGGGATGCCCATCGCGCCGGTGGCAGCTCCAGTCCTTTCCGAACTGGATCCAGCGGACCTGGCGTTGGTCGCTGCTTACGAGACCTCCTTTGACCGCAGCGAGCATGCGGGAAGTACCGACGACGACGTGTACCTGTGGAAGCTATGGATCATCAAGCTGGCGAAGCGACTGCAGGCCAGGTCAGCTACGATTCTTACCAACGTGGATCACCAGCTCGATCTGATGGTTGGGCCGCTCGAGGCGCTGCGCGGGGGGTCGCGATTCCGTCGTGCCAATCGAGGCATCCTCTACCGTGTGATCTACTACGAAGCGGGGAAGAAGAAGGAACTCAGCGGGAAGACAGCGAAGGAAGTCCTGGAACTGAAGTTGGAACCCACGGTGACAGGGCTGGACTTTGAGCCGATCATGGACACGACGGCGCCGCGTCAGACGCAGGCCAAACCCGATGCGACCATGATGTGGGCCAGAGGTGAAGACGGCAAGATCCTCAAGGGCCCCGACGGGCAGAAGCTCATGGTCCCACGCAAGAACCAGAAGGAGAATGTTGCCAAGACAAAGTATCTTCGTGTCATAGTCTTTCCCCAGCGCCTGAACGAGCACCACCTCGAGTTTGGTGTGTCGAGGTTCATGACAAACTTTCTTCCGACGCCGGCGGAGATGGCACCCTTCCACGCGCAGTCCGTGTTGGACCTCCGCAAGAAACGGTACGACACCGAGAGACCCAGACTTCAGGAGCCACACCGCATGGGCGCGGCGATTCCACAGATCACCATGTCGACCATGAACTTCTACGACCTCACGGCGGACGTCAACCGGATTTGGGATGAGCTCGGCACCCCGCCGGACGAGGACCGCTTTGTTGAGGGATTTGCATGTCAGATTGCGCTGCAGGTTCCGCTCGACTCGGATCAGCGGGAAGTCTTTGCGGCGCAGATTCCCATCGATGAGGTTCAGAAACACTGCCTGCACGTCGCCACAGCGGATCCACGCCCGGAGGAGTTCTTCAAGAGCCTCTACGGGCGAATCAATGCAAACGATTTGACCACGACGGTGGCGTGGTGCGAGTTGGCAGAGCTGTACGCGGTGTGGACATTCAAAAACGTCACGGTCAACGGCTTCTCCCGGGACCGCCTCGTCTCGCTGTTCTTTTACAAGCTAAAACCCACCGGAAAGACGCCAAAACCTGCGCCCATGACTAAACCTGCAGAATTCCTCGAGAGAGTGTCGGACATCTACGTGTGTCCATGGATCCTCACGGAGACTGGCAAGCGCATGCTCGATGCGGCCACGCTCAAAAACGACACGTTTGACGGAATTGCCATGCGCAGCGTGAAGGACACGCTGGTGGGCGGCGTGATATTCGAGCACCAGGATCGACGTTTGGCACGAGATCGATACGAAAACGAACCGCACGTCTACGCCAACGTGTACACGAAGCTGATGTTTGGTCCGCAACCCGCGCGTGCGGTCAACACCGTTCCGAAAGCGGACAGCCCGGAGTACCATGTTCCGGAGCCAAAATACCTCGAGCTGACGCTGCCAGCCCGAGATCTGGAGAGACCTGTGACTCTGGCGCACTTTCAGCAGACCTACCCCATGGTGAAGATCCAAAAACCGGGCCAGGAATACACCAGAAAGCGCCAGGACTACGCAAACTCCATGCTCAACAGCGTAGCTTCTGCGAAGGCGTGGGTGAAAGAACAA
>MDTG01294500.1_pt1 | contig 14906 bp, 17 predicted proteins | sample 811421 | NCBI WGS metagenome assembly MDTG01 (sample SAMN05326645, study PRJNA326480) | marine metagenome | isolation source: seawater | place: Pacific Ocean: South East | collected 2011
ATTGTGAATCGGCTTGGCTTTGGCAAATAGATGCTCGGCTTCTGCAAACAATGAGGGAAAGAGCTCTTTCAAATCATGCTCATTCGCGTAAAGGTGTTTCATTGCCCCTTCATCACCATCTTCTGCCGCAGCGATTAATTCACGAATAGCACTTGGATCTGTTGATGCGAAAATATTCGGATAAGTTATGGGTTCCCTTGCAGCATCTGCTTCCTTTCTCTTTGCCTCTATCTCAGTTTTCAATTTATCACGGACGGATGAGTGAGTGGATTCGGATTTGGGTTTGGGTTTGGGTTTGGATGTGATTTCTCCAGCATTCCCTTCAGAGGGTTCGGCAAATACATCCTCATCTTTAGCAGGTGTTGCTAGGGTCTGAGGCAGAACAAAGTCATCAATCATCTCTTCTGCAAGACTAGCATCGGCAACGCCATCGCCGTCAGAGTCATCCTCTGGATCTCCATCAATAACTCCATCATCGTCATTGTCCTCTCCATCTCGTATGTGTGTTTCATGCACAAAATCATCTGGTATCTCCCATTCCGTATTCTCCTCCGGCCCTGGGTCGTGTGGGGGGTCTGGTCTGTCATCATCGCCAAAATCGAAGTCACCAAACTCATCATCATCTTCAGGAGGTTCGGGAGCCGGAGGAGGAAGATTTCTGTTGGCAATAGTTGATTGAACGAGTTGTCGCCCTTCTCTTATTCGATCCCGAGTCCTAATGTAATTCTCAAGTTGCTTCTTCTCCCTTGATAATTTGAACCTGCGAATGTCATCCATGATTCCCTTGTAGATGGTGTCATCGCGCATCGCTATCCAAGCAACGTCAAACGAATCATTGGAGGGCATACCGGATCGCCTCCGTGCTATCCCTCAATCTGATGTTCTGCATCGTCTTCTGCAACCCCCAATACTCGTCAAGGGGTGAGTCGAAAGAGGCCGTGAATGTGGGGTTTGCCCCTGTCATGCCTTGTAGGTTGGTTCATGCGGCCTTCGCATCCCTCCTACCGCCGAACCTGGTTAGTGCGTTTGCACCATGTCTTAACGCTCCCGCACCACCTACTGTCAGCAGATTGGAAACTATGCCCGTCCCTATGCCACCATCAGCCCAGCTCTTACCTGCCCTTTGGTTCGCTTCGGATAATTTTCCTGCTTGCTCACTTGCAAGGGCATTCTCTGCAATCTTGTTGGATTGTGAAGGGGCCGCAGCCGCAGGTGCAGGTGCAGGTGCAGGGGCCGCAGGGGCCGGAGCCGCAGGGGCCGGAGCCGCAGAGGTAGTAGTCGGAGTGCCGGATGACATTCCGCCACCGCCGGATGACATCCCTCCACCGCCACTCGATGTCGTAGGTGTGGTAGCCGGAGCCGGAGGTGTGACTGTTCTCTCATGAGTCTCAGTCACTTCGCCCGTTGCCCCATCTGTTGCAGTTGTCCTGGTTTCCTCGACATCAGGAACCCCATCGCCATCTGCATCCCCAGGAGTCGGAGCCGCCGCAGGAGTTTGACCTGCTATTTCCATGCCCTCGTGAACATTGCCTGGCATACCTCTCCATCTTCCTTCGGCATCGGCACTCTGAACGCCTTGCTTCAATTTGGTCTGTTCTTCTCTGTCGAAGTTTAGGTCATTGGTGCTCAACCTTTTTTGATTGCGCTCCTCTATGGCATTCATCGCACCCTTGCCTGTGACAGCACCCTTGATTCCTGCGCCTAATGTTCCGAGTTTGTCATTGGGGTTGATGAATCCTGATGCATCTCTTCCGGTTCTCTGTCCTGTCGCGGGATCAACCGCACCGTATGCCATTCTTCCGGCCACATCAGAGGCTCCTTGAGCTGTGGCTCCTATTAGGTTCTTACCGCCCCTACCAATTGCCTTTGCGCCTTCCAATAGTTTGCTTCCCACGTTCTTTGCACCTTCCCATGCGGCTGTCCTATTTTCAGGAGTGTTGTATTTCGCATTCATGTCACCCGCCCAAGTCTTAGCGGAATCGACACCCTGTCCTATCTTCTCGGCTGCACCCATCATTGCGGCATCCACTTTGGGAACGACATTCGAGGCCATGTTAGAATATCCTTGACCGATCTTCTCGGCTGCACCTGTCATAGCATCTTTTGCCTGACCCAACTTGGCCTTTGCGCCCTCTCCTAATGTCGTCATTGCACTTGAAGCATTATCTTGCGCCCTGTTTCCCATATCTTTAGCAGCACCGACTATTCCTGGGTCGCCTTGAAACACACCTTCTGGATCGGCACTCGGATCGCCTCCTGTCAGCTTACTGAATCTCCGATTAATATCCGCATCTGCCGCATCAGTTCCTTCGGTTCCCATGACCTTATCTTTGACACTACTTGCTGCGCCTTTCGCTCTATCTGCTATATTACCTGCCGCGCTAGTGATTGCATCTTTCGTCCCTCTGACCGCGCCTTTGCCATATACTGAATCTCTCATCTTCTGATTGCTTGCTTGACGCTTCTCTTCTAGTTTCTCGGGCGATAGGTTCACACTACCATCTTCATTGGTTCTATCTGCCAAATCATAGGCCGCAGTTCTCGTGGCATCTAATTTGGCAAGCATAAATGCGGCTTGCAAAAAATCATTGCCATGATAGTAGTTATTAGTCATAGAGAGCCACCTTTACCATCTGAACATTTGAGTGGGGGATGTTGAATGACTTTGCGATCTCTCTCCAATCGCCTCTGGTGTGGAATATGGTGACGACATCATTCGTTCCCATTTGCACCTTGCTCGACAGGAGTGCGACATCCAAAGGTGATGTCACAGATAGGTCGCCCAGGTGAGATATGTCTTGGATGACGCTTTTTGCGAGTTCGAGTTGCACCTTCTCGATGTAATTCTCAAGCTCCGGTTTGATGTCTTCCGAACGATGCAAAACATCTCTTGTGGTTAAACTTCCTAACAGTTCTGCCAACCCTGACAATTTAGTTCGCCCACCCGATGTATCAAGTTGCGATTGAAGCGATTGTATTTGTTCCTTTGCCCGATCATATAACACGTTCGAGTTGATATATGGGGCGTTTGGAATCGCCCGTGCAGGTGGATTTCGGGGTGGTGCAGGGGCGGGAGGGAGTCTTGGTATGTGAGCAGGTGGCTGTTCTGGTGGAACGGGTTCCTCTGGTGGTTGGGCCATTTGAGGTTGGACTATATTCCCAGTTGCACCACCCTCCTGTATGGCTTGAGGGGCTTGGGGTGTCTGCACACCTGGGCCGTTATACCACTCTGGATGTCCTTCGCCCTTCATATGGTGATCGTAAATCCCTCTGAGTATCCTCTTCCTTGTCGATCCTCCCCACCCCCCTGGTGCATTCAAATCACGAGCTGGAATCCCGTTTCTCTCTTTCTTCCCTCTGTATGCATTTGCTATCAAATCACGAACATCTTCTTCTTCTATGCCATGCTCTCTTGATATGTCCTTAATCATGGTATTATTCTTTGCTAATTTTGTAAGAGGATTGTATGAGCCTTTGCCCATATTCTTATGCCATGTCTTCCCATGCAAATCGGGATGGAGAATATCCTCTCCCACTTCTCCCTCGCCTAACTGTTCTGCAATGTCCCGAGGGTCTTCACCTTCTCCTGGGGCGATTTCCTCATCATCACGAATCATCCTTGCTTGCTCATGCTTACGAGGGATAATGGCATATGTTGATTCAAATGGGTGCTTACTCATGTGAGTATGGCGGAAAACAAGAGGCTCATTGATGAATCCGTCATACACATATTGGTATGCCTGTTGGGGGTTGAACCCCTGTTGCATGGCCTGTCCTTGCAATTCCTTGACTAACCTGCCGAGTTTATCGCGCATAGGTGCATCATTAATCGTTATAGTGTCTCGATGGACATAGTGAGCAGGTATCAGGTGATCCTTGCGGTCTTGAGGCTGTCCGGTTCCACTATGATGCCTTATCTGTATCATCCCTAGATGCTTTGCCGCTTCCTCATACCATCGAGCATAACCTTCAATCTGCCCATTGTGCCCACTAATGACATGGGTGACTAGCTTTCCATTCTGAGTATGATATGGATTGAATGACCCATCTATATTCTTCTGAGCATTCACCGTAGCGGCATTGTGCTCCGTGTGTTGCCTGGAAACAGGCCATGACGCAGGATCACGCCCTCTCTCATCGAAGACCCCATTCCCATTATTCACAGAACCAATGCCTCTCCGTGCATTTATCTGATTCTGTAATTTAGCCGCCTTGTTTATCAGGGGCTTGCCAATCCTGAATCCCTCTTCCAAAGCCCTTGCATAATTGGGATTATCCGGCCCTTCGTGGTATGCTCTTGCATAAGCATCCAACAAGTGACCTGAGCGTATTGCCATCTCCATAGCATCTGCCTCATATGGATTCATCAATTCCTCTTCCGTATCTTCCATATTGTGATGGAGAGTGGGGGTGATCTGCGCCATTGTCTCTGGAAGCACGGGGCCATCTATGCCCATGACGGCTTGAATGAAATCGCCTATATCCGTGACCACATAGGATTTCGAGATGAGAAAGTCATCGAAATTCCATCCCAATAAGAATCACCTTCCAGGCCCAACTATACCTGCAGCCACAGGGACAGATGTATCTTGAAACAGATAGGCGGCTGTGTTCTCAATCCTTTCATGATTCTTGAGATTTGGGTCGGATGACCTCTCGGGACTAGCCTGTGCGCCTACTTTCGCCTCTTGACCGAGTTCGACACCTGCCTTTGTAAGTTTGTCCAATTTCCTCATTAGGGCTTCAATCTTCTTTTTCAGAGCAAGTATCTCAGTCCTGGATAGTCCTCTTGTTTTCAAAAAGTCCTCTGAGTTCCTGATGTAATCCTCGGTTCCCAGGGGGTCTCCATAACCTGCTTCGACTCTCTGCACATCCTTCCTATGAGCATCTTTCATATTGGTTCCATACTTACCGGCAGAGGGCAGTTTGGTTCCTGAACCGATTACCGTCCCTCTTGTCGATTGGGAGCTGATGCCGGTTCCACTAGATCCTCCGTGATGCGTGAACTCACGAGGTTGGACTCCTTCTGCCCTCCTCCTCCTCTGGTGTGCTTTCTTGCGTTCCCATGCAACCGGATCTCGGAGTCTCAGAGGGATTCCTTCTGATCGTGTAGAACCCATCATTCTGAGTGGAAGACTCCGAACATTTGGCCCGACTCGTTGTCTGCGATTATACAAGTTAAGTTGTCGAGCTGCCCTGCCCTTGTGTCTATTGCTGGCGGATTTTGGTTCTCTTGCTCCTCCTCCCTTGAGTTTTCCTCCGGCTTTCTTGGCCCGCTTCGCTTTCTTGGCGTGTCGCTTTCTCTTTCTCTTCGATTTCCTTTTTTCTTGCTCACTCTCTTCATCCTCCTCGTATTTCCTTCCCTTGTATTTCCTCTTGCCTTTGGCGATAGTCCATGCATCATCAAAGGATTCATCACTTGACAAGGTGATTGCTCTCGTAGCAGAACCCTGTTGTCCATATCTAACATTGGCAGTATCACTACGAACCGAACCGACATTTGCACCTGCGGCAATGGATAGTCCATTCGCCCCTTGATCAACACCGAGACCCGATTCGAGAAGTTGATTCTCCTGTTCCATCATGGGTGAGCGTTCCATCATCTCATCCATCTTCTCGGGCTTGAGACTGATATGTTGGAGTCCTGGGAGTAATTCCCTCTCTGCCTTTTTCCTCCTTGCTTCGGGGTCTTTCTGCTCCATCCCTTCTGTATCTTCGGGAGTTCCCCTAGTATGGTGAGAAAGACCATCGGCATTCTCATTCGGATTCACATCGAGATCACCATAGTTGCCCATCTCACGGGCCTTGTGACCTCCCATGAACTCGGCTACCCTGGGTTTCCAACCGTGCAAGTCGTTGCGAGGATTAGCCACATTCTTGATAATCTTCATTTGTTCAAAGCCCCCGTGCTTCTTTCATAATCGACCCGACTCTGTATTTTCAGACCATGAATATACTTGAAACTAGCTTGAACCTTAATTGGCAGATCGAGATACCAATTAGACAAGTATGGGCATGGAGGGTTGGCCTTTGCATATGGTTTTGCTAACTTGATGAATGCTTGTTTCAATTTCCTAATCTCTGCGAGAACCTGGAGATAAGATGTTTGATCCCTCAACTCAGGGCATTCTCTCTCCATCATGAAGTAGTCTGCAATGGAGAATCTGCAAGCCATGATTTGCATTTGGACTTCAACAGCAATTTCCTCGCCATAATGAGCCTCTGAGTAAATCATATCCTCTAACCAGGATTTAACAACGTAGTCAAGACCATGCATCAGATGGATAAGCCCAATTTCATCAGTAGGGTATCCTTCATGTAAAATCTCAGCATACTCAGTATCCTTGAGCATCATCTGCCATAGGTTCTGCTTATCCTTCATTCCTCAAGCACCCCTGCTTCTGCCAATGCATTCCTCAAGACTCTCCATTCCTCTGGTGACTTCTCTGCGAAATGGGCTTGAATGACTGTGATGACATTGATGGATTGGCTTTTGTCGATGACTTCCATTTTATCCATCCATTTTGCGAGCTCAGACAAGGTTTCCCTAACTTCACGATGAAGTTGAACGGCTAGGCTTATGTCCTTTGGGGGTATCATGTCAGGATCATCGTGGAATTTCTCCTCTATCTTGTCGAGCTGCAACCCGAATATCATATCCAAACGACTCATATTTCTCTCTATTTTCGCTAGAGAATCGTGAGTGCTCTTGATTGCCGTTGGAATTATTTCGATAGCAGCAGATGCTTGCACTAGAGGTGCTATGTGTTTTTCCATATGGTGACTGATTGCTTCCGTTGGTATTTCCAACTCATATGAGAAATCGTCAAGCGAACCTCTCCCGTCCACAATTGCAGACTCTATCTCTGCTCTTTCGGGATGAGTGCATATGGGGCAATCATCATTGCTATGATTGTGATATTCTCCCGAGTGCCTCCTCATATGTCTGTGAGCAGACCCCTGCGCCCATGACTCATTGCGATCCAAGTCTTCAGGTGATAGGATTCCTGTGCGGATTTGCTTCTCTAAATCATCCCTCTCAGGATGCTGACAGAAAGGACAATTATTGCGAGTCTTTCGACCTGGCATGATTGCCTAATGTCATACCATTGTTATTGGGTCTTTTCATGCTTCTTTAGATGGATACCGCAGTATCCTTTTTTGGAATCTGTGGATATACGCCTCTTACACCTATTCCCCGATGCTACTGTCGCCTTGCATAGTTTGTGTTCAGGAGGATTGCGATAGCACTCGACACATAGCCCCGTCCCATACTTCGATTTCTTCTTGAGTGCCTTGCCACAATCTTGGCATTCCTTGACCTTCCTTCTCTTGATTGCCGCCTTCACATCTTGGAAATCGACATCACCGTCCTGATCGACATCAAGAGGATTTGTCGGTGTTTGAAGAGAGAATGCTTGGACGGGAGGTGAGGCATAATACGTCTGAGGGGTATATCCCCTGGCCCTGTATGCAGGGCCGCTACCGAAAGGATGCGTATTGTCGTCCGGCCACTAGGAATGTGACGAATAGCCCGACCAAACCGAACATAGACTGAGTTGGAGTCATGGTTGGCCCTTTCCATATTAGTATTGCAATATCAAGAAGCATGAATGCGATAATGAAAATCATTGTTGCGCTTTCGACAAGAATCTTGTTGGGGCTGAACATAGCCACACTCACATTCATGGGGTTCACGCCCATGTTCTGCTCAAAGGAATCTCGTGCCATGATCACACCAGAGCCATTGCGCCAGCACTCATAGCACCCATTCCACCCTGTTGTTGCATTTGATTCCCTAGTAATCCACCAAGCATACTGCCAAAGAACCCTGGTTGATTCGTTAGCATAGGGTTGTGAGCTGCAAGTAGCATCTGAATTTGCTGTTGATTCATCTGAGTCTGTTGCTGACAAGCAGATTGCAGACTTTGTAGGGTTAGCCTTAGATTCTCAGGAGACATCGAAACCAAGTTAGATGGCAATGAGTTGCTATCTATCGTCATATTTCCATCATCATCAGTAGTGAATGTGATTGCAGTAAAGAAGTCCTTCAGAGCAAGAGTCATTACTTCGCCAATCAAGTCCAGAAGAACGCCCATTTGGTTAGTTTGAATGAATGCCGCCATTGGATCTTGATATTGGAGGAGACGCGCCGTTGCTTGGATGGGATCATTCGCCATCTGTTGCATCATAGGGTTCTGTTGCATCATCTGCATTTGCATCGGATCCATTTGCCCTCCCATCATACCATTCTGCATTCCATAACCCATGCCACCACCCATTGAACCGAACGTAGTCGGTGCTCCGAATTGTTGCGTAGGTGCTTCGTTATTTCTTGAAAACCAACCCATTTCTGTTATTCCTCCTTATGCCCCCGCCTCTGGTGTGGATGGGGGAACGGTATTTACCATGCTTTGTTGTTGTTGCGGTGTCATAAGTGGGACTCCTATGGTGCTATTTTGCTTCATTGAATCCTGAATCTGAAGTGCTCGGAGATCAAAGGTGATAGTCACTAAATCGGCAACACCGCTTACAGGATTTGGATGTTGAGTCATCGTAATTCCCTTCTGGTGTTGCGTGTCCTGTTGAATCATTCGGAAAAACGGTTCGTATTTAATCAGGGACTCTGTTGTCGAGCGATTTCGATTCTTTGGGGCAGAAAGCCCTGGGACTCTGAGGAACTTAGTGCCGATGCTAGTGGGCCTTGACAATCCATCAGTCTGGAGCATCTCTTCCTGGGTGAGTTTCTTGAGAGTATGGAATATGTGCAGATGAGCAGGGCAGAGAGTGCTATTCAACTCATCGCCAATGTCACCATGAGTCCTGGCATGGGGCTTCCGAGGTTGCCCCGTTTCTTCATCGAACCAATAAATATCAGCTAGGGACATTCGAGTATCCTCATCAATAATGTGAGCGTATGCATTATCCGATCCCTCTATGAAACGGCGAATGTCCGCACCGCAACAGGCACACTCGTGAGCTGCATTGTATCGGTATATGCTGAAAAACCCAAACCAATATCGTGGAGGCCGTAGGGTTTTCCTCAACATCTTGATGTTTTTCTTCCTGGCTTTTCGCGGATTCTTTGGATTTGTGATAAGTCTGATCTCCACAGTCGGGACAAATGCCTCGTTTTCATCACCAGGCATTGCATTTCCCGTGCTTGCCATTTCGGCTCTCTGTTGAGCCTTTAGCATAGGAAAAGCAAGTCCGGTTTCCTGTGATAATTTCATCAATTCTTCATCGCTAAGTCCGGCGAGTCGGATATTGCTATTCCATAAATTAGGAAACATACTCAAACATTTGTCAGACGTGTCAGGTTAATTAGCCTAATTGATTGGATCAGAGGTTCTCAATCATTTTTATCATGACCTTTTCGATATTCAAACCGTGTTGAGCAGAGATTGCTTCGACTTCTGCTTGTATGCCCGCTTTTCGTAATCTCCTCAACTCACTTCTGAATGGATAGACAATAGGGTGTTCTCGTTGCAACCCCTTGTCCCATAGGTATTGAGCCTGGGGTGTCCACCACAAATCCATCTTGTTAATCAAAAAGCAGAAGAGATCAGGTTTGTATCCCTTTTTTGCATTCTTCCTTGCCTTTTTGGAAAGGAGTTTTGTTCGATCAGAACCCGTGATGTTATCCACCAAGTATTTCAGAGAGGCTACACATTCTCTCGTATGTTGAGGATATTTCATGATTCGGTCATCAATCATGAAGAAGACCACATTCGGCTTGCGCGTGAATATATCCTCGGCCCATAGGTTCCAAAATTGAGATTGCCCGCCAATATCCACGCTTGAAACAGGATGTCGCTCTTTCTTCCATTTGATTTGATGGCGATGAGGGGTAGGGAGGACATAATGCCCGTTCTGCCTCCGATGAGTAGTCCTAAACTCCAAAGGAATTGGTTCGATGTCACCTGGGACTGTCAGATACTGATCAAGAGTAGTTTTCCCCGTCATTGTCGGGCCATATATCCCAATCCTATGCGGTTTCAATGTCCGATATAGTTTCTTAATCGCATTGACTGATGCGAGAATTATGTGACCTGCAAGCATGGCGGAACTCATGGGATCACTCCCTGTCCGTTAGCCACTCCCATACTTCCGAGGGACTTATGTTCCCTATGTTGTCTAGCAGAAATAGAGTCAAAAAAGTTAGGGCTATTCCTCCAAACAAGGCAATGACTGTCCGCACCCATCCGGCCAGCCGTTCCATTCTTCGTTCATAGGCATTCTCTGCCAATATCTGCGACATGGCCTCTGCCTGTCGTTCCTGCTTGGTGCTAAACGGCCACACCAAACAGATTCCCCCTACTCCTTCTTCTCATCATCCGATCCGTCATTAGGGACACCGAATAACTGTTGCCCCGTTTGCTGAGTGAATTGATTAGACCAATCTGATCGCATCTGCTCCTTCTGAAATCGTCTTGATTGTAGCTGCATCTGTTGCCTGAACCACTTGTCATACCTAGACTCCTGGGCGAACTCTGCTCTCATTGCGAGATTATCTCGAATGCCGCCGACCTGGAAGAGAACCATTGATATGCACAGGAAACCGAATGCAATCAGACCATACTACAAACCCATCTCTGCCGGTTGAGCATCAGGCAGATACCAATCGAGATGCGAAATCCCAACTGCTACTCCTGTGAGAAGCGATTGCCATAGTAGCATCGCTATCAGATTCACGTCAATTCTTTGGCTATCATTACCTCCGAATGGGGGCATTGTCCCGAACGGTTGTTGTTGTGGTGGTTGCATCGTCATTTTCTCATCCTTCATTATCTAACGCCTTGAATCCTTTTTCGATGACCATGTTGAGGAATGCAGACTTACTAGCCAGCCCTCTCTTGGACTCCATCAAGTGCCACAAATCATCTCGGAGGATTACAGAAACGTGCTTTCCCATTACCTAAATGTCAGACGTGTCAGGTTAATGAGTGTTAGGAGGGTAATTAGATTCCGAACTGCGATAAATCGGGAGAGGATGACGATTGCGATTGCATCATCTTATACCTCAATTTCATTTGAGTGAACATCTCATTTAACTGAGCCTGTGATAATTCTTCTTCTCCGAGATTGGGGTGTATGTTTGCCGAACCATGCCCTGTGTAATCAATGGCCTTGACATTTGGATCCCAACACGCATCGCAATTTTGGTATTCACAAGTCCCTTCTGGTTGTTTCTTACCTGCTGCTGGACATACCCATACTCCTCCTTGATCGTATTTGTGACTTGCATTAACAGAGCTACCTGTGATATTTGGGTGAGACTCCATCAAATTCCTCATCTGTGCAGAATCATGAACGGTTTGATGTTGCATATGTTGTGAAACCCTAACAGTCAAATTAGGAGGTATCCTACCTCCTGCCTCTATGAATTTCTTCAAATGATCATGCTCTCTAGTAGCCAACCAAAATTGCTTGTCAGGATGGGCAGAAGCCAAATCAGACAATATCGCAAAATGATGGGCATTCTGCACATCTCCTGATGAGTTCAGTCTAATCTTGTCATGATTTCCCGCTTGGCCTATCTGCCAAGACAAGGCGGCGGCATACATCTGTGGATTCGCAAGACCGAGGAGATTTCGTGCTTGGTGTTTCTGTGCCGGATCACTCCTCATATTCATGTTGCTATCCACATAGCAACCTTCACAAACAGAACCAGGTATTCCTCTTAATTTACTCCCTAATGGGCAACCCCATGTTGGAGTGTCCTCACTCGGCCCCCACATCTTAGATGGGCTGCTGAGTCCATGAGAGTGTGTTTTGGTATGGCCTTTGATGTTATTATCCACAATGAATTTGCCGATAGCCGCCGGAGAGGATCCTATTGATCCTGTTTGATTCCTGAAAATGTGTTCCATGAGGTGCGAGCCATCTTCGTGCCGGAGATTCAAACCCCCCTGGATGGGATATTGAGTCAAACCCTCTCGAACCTGTTCCAATGCCTTGACATAAATCGGGTCTATTCCTTTCACCCTTATTTCTTCGACAGGACTATCTCCAAGATTCGGGTTGTCCTTCCGATAATTCTCCTCACCTCTCGCCCCTGCCCACATCTGAGCAGTAGTTCCTGGGAGTGCAATCTGCTCTCGAACCGCATCTATGCTAAGTTGAATTACGTCTTGCATCAACTTGTCATGAAGTGGCTCTTTGCACACCTCGCAATACAGATGCGAGTTGTCATCATGGAGCAACGCATTGTGAGGTATAGCTTGCGCCATATGGTGTCTTATGGATTACCATTCATCAAAATGGTTTTGATAGGTGCAGGGAGGGGGGAATGGAGGTAGAAGAGTCCAAAGCGAACAACAACAACGTGCCACCGAAGTTGTTCAGGAGTCCTCCCTGCAATTAAGAATAGTTTGCAATCGTTTATTAGATTTCAACTAACTCGGACTTGAGGTGCTTGACTCTCCACATTCAGAACAAGTGTATGTTCTAAAAAGAACGCCTTTGTCCGTTTCACCTTCATCGGTGATCTCAAAGTTGTGCTTACAACCGCCTGGCTTTCTCATTTTGAATGGCTTTTCAACGGGCATGGGAAGATCGTCTTCCTTCACGACACCCCAAGCCTTGTCAAATGCGGTCATCCTGTTTTCACCTCTTTGCTCTCGGGTTCTTCACGCCATTTTGCCCCTATACTAGACGATAGGAAATCTTGTCTCTCCTCATCAGTCATCTCACCATCTCTGTAAGCCTGTCTGTCCATATCCTCTAAGTGTCTATCAAAGGCTTCCTCTTGTTGGAAGTTCCGATCTTCCAAGCCCTCGTTGTATTCATTAAGGGCTTCTTCGGCACTTGGACTTGTCCAACGAAGGAGGTCACTCAACTCCAATGGAGCATCTCCCGTGCGAACCATCCCTCCGAGATTCTTGGGCAGGGGCTTTCTCTTCTTCGACCTAGCTGTATCCAATGCATCGCCTAGCGGGTCTTCACCATTGTGATCCCTGATGTCGAAGCCCCTCGTCTTCGCAACACCCCAAGCCTTGTCGAATGCCGTCATATTAACAACCAAACTCTTGTCTAAACTTCTGCTCGGCTTCTTCCTTTGAATACCCTGAATATCTCTTACTCTTACGCTCGCCATCAATCATGCAAGATACTTCGATAGTTTCTTGCCCTACTGAAACAGAAACAGGGGTTTCCTCTTTCACAACTCTCCAAGCCTTGTCAAATGCGGCCATTCACTCACCTACTTTTGTTATGCCATTCATTGCATTTCGGATCGTCACACGGATTGTATCCCTGTCTGCAAGGACATTCTGATGTCCCTGCCTTTTTCTCAATCCGCCCATGAGTTGTAAAACAAAAATCGCACATACCGCAGTTAAAATCAGGTTCAACATCCTGTGAGGGGTGTAATTCCAAATACCTATCTGCATCATCGCATAGTGCTATTGGGCCATCGTGGAACTCCCTATCGCTCATCTGTCTTTTCATAACATCCCAAGCATCATCGAAAGCGTCTGCCATGTGTGGACGTTGTTCGACCATTGTTCATGAACATTCTCATTCAGAACTGATCGAGGGTTGTCGGGTTTCTCTTTCGCATGAATCGCCTGATTACCTCGTTCGGGTCTTGGTCGCCTGGGTGGATTCCATGATGCTGCTCAAGCGCATGAGTGATGTCATTGCCCATCTGGAAGGGGGCTAGTGACCTCACATGGAATGCATCAACTGGAGGAGATCCTGGGAATAGTCGGTTGGCCTTGAGTCCAGGCATTCCTTGTATTCCGGTCATGCTACCTCTTGGGCCATGCAAGTAGTAGTTGCCCGCAACATCTTGACCGTTCCATCGGTCTATTCCACCTTTGCCGAGGAATGGTCTTACTTGGAAAGTCGAAGGAAGATTCGCAAGTAAATCAGTAGCCTTCTGTGGAGGCAACGTGGAAAATGATGGTTTGCCCCTCTCTCTAGCTCTCATGTTGGCATACTCGCCCATGTCGAACTCACCTGCTGTTGGCTTAAGTCCGAATATTCCGGCGGCGGCGGGGTTGCGATATGAAGCACCTGTAGTCTCATGCAGAGGCATACCTGTCAATCTCTCGTGGTATCTCAATTTGGCTCGTGGGTTCTCAACCGCATGGTGGCCGAGTTGCCCCTGATCGTATAGCGCATCAATGACATCGCCCGTCCTAGTTGCCAAGCCTTCTCCAAGTAGTGTCTTGTCCCTCATACTCTGTGCGGCATCCTCAGTTATCTCCTTCTTGTTGTATATCCTGGGGTTGCCTTCCTCATCGAACATTATCTCATCGACAGTCTTCGGCTCGAATGTCGGCATTCCTAATCTTTCACCCATTCCTTGAGTTGGTCGTTTCCCCATCAACAAAGCTTTGATACTAGTGGGTTCGCCCTTCCTGTTGAATGAATTGGGGCCACCCTTACCCCATGCCTTCATGTGAGGAGTCATTCCCTCTGCTCGTTCCTTATCAGTAGGTTCCGGCAACTCGGCATCCGGCCCCTTCAATTCCCTCCAGAAATGTTGGATTGTGTCCTCATTGATCTTCCACGCTACATTCTGCCCACCTATGCTGAAGGCTTTGCAGGGAGTTCCTGCAGAGATGAAGTCAATTGGGCCTCCATCGAATATCTCCAATAATTGCTCAACCTTATCCTTGACCGAACCAGACATAATGTCATCTATGTGATAATTAGGGTCATTTTGTTTCAAGCTAGGATCTATCTCGAATGATTGGACATTGTGACCTCTGAGTTTCGCCGCCGTGCCAAAACCTGCTAATCCAAGAGGCTCATGCTCTGAGAGTTTTGAATCGCCAAGTCCCGAATAGAGGCTGGCCCAATTCAACTTGCCCCCGACATTCCTATCGAACTCTTCCAACGCATCTCTCGTGCCATCACTCATCTTCATCAATGCCCATGCAACGTCAAAGGGG
>MDTG01330353.1_pt1 | contig 14906 bp, 13 predicted proteins | sample 811421 | NCBI WGS metagenome assembly MDTG01 (sample SAMN05326645, study PRJNA326480) | marine metagenome | isolation source: seawater | place: Pacific Ocean: South East | collected 2011
CAATATTAAGTTAAAAAAAATAAAAAGCTTTATTCTTGATGGAGATAAGACTAAAATAAGCGTCCGATTTAGAGGTAGAGAAATTTTAAACAGTGATATGGGACTTAATTTGCTTAATAAATTAAGGGATGAGCTAAAAGATTTAGCACAAGTAGATCAAGAGCCCTCATTAGAAGGTCGTCAGTTATTAATGGTCTTATCTCCTTTAAAAAAGAAAAATTAAATAGAAATCAATATGGGATACAAACTTAAAACACATTCAGGAGCAGCTAAAAGGTTTAAGAAAACCGGTTCTTCTGTAAAAAGTAAAAGTGCAAATAGGAACCATATTCTTACTAAACAGTCTACTAAAAGAAAGAGACATAATAGAGGTCTTAACAAACTAACTGGCACAGTTCTTAAAATGGCTTCTGCATTAATTAGAAGGTAATAATCATGCCAAGAGTAACAAAAGCAGTATCGGCAAAAGCAAAACATAAAAAAGTATTAAGCGCTACAAAAGGTCACTACGGTGCTAGAAGCAGATTATATAAGACCGCAAAGCAGTCAAATATTAAATCTCTTCAATATGCTTTTAGAGATAGAAAGAATAAGAAAAGGGCTTTTAGGTCTTTATGGATCGCTAGAATAAATGCGAGCTCAAGAAGCCTAGGAGTTCCTTATTCAAAACTAATTAATGGCTTGGCAAAAAACAATATTGCTATTGACAGAAAAATTTTATCCGAAGTTGCGATTAAAGATGCATTGACTTTCGAAAAAATCGTACAGATTGCCCTAAAATAAGTTCTAAATGTCTAGTTTTGACAATGTAGAACCGCCTCTTATTAAATATAGTTCTGGCTCTCTCCACCCAATAAATCAAGTAAAAGAATTTATAACAGAATTCCTAATTGAAATTGGGTTTGAAATAGTTACTGGACCTGAAATTGAAACCGAAGAATTCAATTTTGATATGTTAAATATAAAAAAATCTCATCCTGCAAGGCAAATGCATGATACTTTTTATGTTAATAATAAATCTAATTTACTCAGAACACACACATCTCCTGTTCAGATTAGAGGGATGCTTGACAGAAAACCTCCTTTATCCTTCATTTCAGCTGGCAAGGTTTTCAGAAAAGATGATGATGCAACACATTTGCCGATGTTTCATCAAATTGAGGGCATATCAGTTGGAAATGATGTTAGTTTTGCAAATTTAAAAGACCTAATATTTTTAATTGTTTTTAAGCTTTTTGGAGAAAATATTAAAGTCAGGTTCAGACCTTCATATTTCCCATTTACTGAGCCCTCAGCAGAAGTTGATATATTGTCGGAGGATGGAAAATGGCTAGAAATTTTAGGTTGTGGAATCGTTAATCCTGTTGTTCTAGAAAATTGTAATATTGACTCAAATAAATATTCAGGTTTGGCTTTTGGCCTAGGTCTAGAAAGGATAGCTATGCTGAAATATGGAGTAAATGACATAAGAGATTTCTATAAATCTAATTTAGACTTTCTTAGGCAATTCAAATGAAAGTTTCGTATAAACATATTATAAATTACATAAATGATAAGCCAGATATAGAAAGTTTATCTGATAAATTATTTCATCTGGGACACGAACATGAAATAAATGGAGATATTATTGATTTAGAACTAACTCCCAATAGAGGCGACTGTTTATCTCTTACTGGGTTATTAAGAGATCTAAATTTATTTTATGAAATAAAGATTAAAAAAGACTTATACGAACAAGACATAAATAAATTTGATTTCAAGTTTGAAAATAATGCTCAAGACGTTTGTCCAAAAGTTTCTTTTTTAAAAATTGATATAGATTCAATTCCTGAAACATACAATCAAGAAATAGAAAACTATTTTTCCGATATGGATATAAAAAAGAATAATTTTTTTACAGATATATCTAATTTTATATCCTATGAGACCGGTCAGCCTACTCATTGTTATGAAGCTAAAAGCGTTCAATCTGGATTAAGATTAGATTTTTTGAAAGAAAAACAACAATTTAAAACTCTACTAGGGAAAACAATAGAAGTTAATGAAGGCGATTTAGTTTTTCACAATAACAATAAAATAGTTAATCTAGCAGGGGTTGTTGGCAGCGAATGCACTTCATGTAATAAGAATACTAAATCCGTAATATTAGAATGTGCTTATTTTGTTCCAGAACAAATTTTAGGCAAAGCAATCAAATATTCAATAAATTCAGATGCTGCCTATAAGTTTGAGAGAAGTGTTGATCCCAATTGTCATGACTGGGTTATCAGAAGATTCATAAGGATTGTGGAGCAACATACAAATATAATAAATTTAGAACTTTGCTCAAATATACATACTTCATTTCAAGAAAAGCTTATCGAACTGGATATAAATAAAATTAATAATATCTTGGGTACTAATATTTCAGTAAATAAATGCAAAAAATACTTAGAGAGTTTTGGTTTTAATGTAAATGATAAATCAATAAACGTTCCTTCTTACAGGAACGATGTCATTAATATAAATGATATTGCTGAGGAGATTGCTAGAGCAATTGGATATAACAATATTAAAACTAAGAAATTTTCAATTTCAGCTAAAAAAGAAAATGATTCAATTAATTGTAGCGAAATTAATGTAAAGAGCATCTTAATCAAAAATGGATTTCATGAGGTTATCAATGATCCATTTACATCTGAAAATAATCAAGATTCAATTGAAGTGGATAACCCGCTTGACTCAAGTAAAAAATTTCTTAGAACAAACCTAAGAAAATCTTTACTTCAAAATTTTTTATATAACGAAAGAAGACAACATGAAAGTATAAAATTATTTGAAATCGCAGACATTTACTCTCTCTCATCCAATATACCACAAAGATTTATTGGAATAATTGTTAGTGGCAGATTAGACAACAACTATATAGATTTTTCAAAAAAATTAGACAAGAAATATCTATTTAATTTCTTAAGTGATCATTTCGAGAATATAGAACTAGACAATGTAGACACTATCGATAGAAGTGAATTTAAATCAAAATCAAATAATACTATTGCTTATTTGGAAATTAAATTAGACAAGTTGAAAATATCTGAAAATTTTTTAAATGAAAATTATATAATTAATAATTTAGATAAAAAATATGTCCCTATATCCCAATATCCATCCTCTACGAGGGATCTTTCTTTCTCTGTTACAAATTTTTCTGAGAGTAAAACATTGCAAGAATACTTGCTGAATTTTAAAAATATTCTTTTAAAGGATGTTTTTATATTTGATTATTTTTACAATGAAAAAAAAGCAGAAATTAAAATTGGTTTTAGATTTGTCTTTGAATCAAAAAAAGAAACGATAACAGAAGAAGAGATAAATAAAATTATGAAAGTTATTTACCTTCATGTAGATTCAATGAGCGGTGTTTGCATACCTGGACTTGATATTTAGCTGTTATAAAGACTAAAAATATAATGTTATAATCGGATGATGAAAAATCATATCACTACAATCCTAAGTTTGTTAATTGTTGTATCTCTAGGCTCTCAAGAATTAGATGAAGATTTCTTAGATAGTCTTCCCGATGATATTAAAAAAGATCTCATTGATAAAAATACAAAACAGGGTGTGAATGCTAAAGAAAACTATAAACCTTATCTTTATTCATCAAAGTTAAGTCAGGCAGAAGAATTTATCGACCTCAAAGAAAGGCTAGAATTAGATCTTCTTGAACTTGAAAGAAGAATAAGTTTGAATGAAAACCTAGATGCCAGTGAGGGTCTAAAGCTATATGGCAGTGATTTTTTTGATACATTTCAAACCTCTTTTATGCCAATTAATGAGCCCAATCCTGTATCAGATTATTCTTTAGATATTGGTGATGTATTAAATATACAACTGGTTGGACAGCTAGATAATATTGATGATTATATCGTTAATGGAGATGGATCAATATCTATTGAAGAAATAGGCAAGATAAATGTAGCTGGACTTTCTTTAAGTGAGGCTTCCTCATTAATCAAACTAAAGATAAGTTCTTTATATGTTGGCATAGATGCTTATATTAGTTTAAGCGAAATTAGAGATGTAAATGTTTTAATTACTGGTAATGCAGAGAATCCTGGTATTTATACTTTGACAGGTAATTCAAATATTTTACATGCTATATCTGCAGCAGGCGGCATTAGTGAATATGGATCCTATAGAGAAATAAATCTAATTAGAAATAATGAGATTATAGAAACCTTAGATGTTTATGACCTCTTAATTAATGGTCAATATAATTTAAAAAAACGATTAAGATCTGGTGATGTAATTTTTGTAGAGCCAAGAAAAGCAATTGTTTCTATTGATGGTGCTGTATACAGACCTGCCAAGTATGAAGTTTTAGAAGACCAAGACTTAGATACAGTTATTAAATATGCAAATGGTATAAAGAGCACAGCAGATCGACAAAACTTTAGTCTTGAAAGAGTTTTAGATGGAACTCTAAAAACTATCCCAGTGATAAATGACTCTCAATTCAAAACAATAAAAGCATTAGATCGAGATTTAATCTATATTAGAGAGTATCCATACAGAGAAGCAAAAATTTCTGGTGCTGTTATGAAGCCTGGAACCTATATCCTTGCTCCAGAAGAAAGCATTAACGATCTTGTAGAAAAAGCTGGCGGTTATACTAATAATGCCTATTTGATGGGCGGTATTTACTTAAACGATGATGCAAAAGAAATAAATCAAAAAGCACAAGACATTTTGTATCAAGAATTTTTGGACAGCATAATTGCTTTAAGTCAACAAAATATTAGTGGAAATTTTGACTTAACACCAATCGTCGGTTTAACAAAAGAAATAAAAAATAGTCAAAGCAATGGAAGAGTTGTTGTTGATTTGGAAGATGAAGAGAGCCTTGATAAATATAGTGTTAAGAACAATGATCATTTATTTATTCCCGAAACTACTAATGTAGTATACGTTTATGGGGAAATCTCGAGCGAAGGTGCTGTTATGTACTCTGAAAATAAGGGAGTAAATTATTTTGTAGAAAAATCAGGCGGATATAAAAAATTCTATGATAAAGAGTCTATTTATGTTCTTCATCCAAATGGAGAATCAGAATTGTACTCAAGTAAAAGAAATATTTTTGAGAGTTCTCCAGAAAGTGCAACAAAAATATATCCTGGCTCGATTATTTTTGTTCCAAGAAAACTAGATGAGGCAACACCTAGAAGATTAACAGCTCAGGCATACGTTTCTATTTTAGGTAATTTAGGTATAGCTTTAGCATCTTTATCATCTATTAACAATAATTAGATTAAAGATGAATGAAAAGAAAAAATAAATTTTTCCAAAATTTTTTAATATTTTTTTTAGCTTTTTCTTCTTATAGTATTTTCACTTATGCTGATAGTTTTGAGAATAATTTTTATAATAATCATGGATCAGTAGGCTCAATAAACATTCCAACCGCAAGATTCTTTGATGAAGGGGTGCATGGCATTACATTATATGATGGAACTCCAGACTCAAAAATAACACTTACATCAAGCCCATATAATTGGATGGAGGCATCGTTTTTTTACACAAATATAGATGGACAACCATATTGCGGTCTTACTTACGATCCTGTTTGTGCTCAGGATTCTAAGGATAAAGGCTTCAATATTAAGATTAGATTAAAGAAAGAAGGACGTTTACCTGCTATCGCAGTAGGACTGAATGATTTTGCTGGGACTGGTTATTATAATTCAGAATATATTGTTTCAAGTTACGGGATTAACAATATTGATTTTCATTTTGGTCTTGGTTGGGGTCAATTGAATGGCAATAAAGATCTAAAGAACCCTCTGAGTTATGTTAGCGATAGATTTCTTGTCAGGCCAACAGGATTTTCAAAAAGTGGAGGCGCCTTTAATCCAGACAAATATTTTTCGGGACCTAAAATCTCACCTTTTTTCGGCATTTCATATCGCTTTAAAGAGAAAATTTTCTTCAATTTTGAAAAAGATCCAACATTAGTAAATGGAAGGATGCCGCATCCTGATAAAAATAGTGAATTTTCCCTTGGGGTTAATTACAAGTTAAATGACAACTTTACTATTGGTCTATCACATGAACGTGATAGTTATTTTTCATTAAAATTTACATACAAAAACAATCCACAGAGTTCGTTAAAGAGTTATGAATATCAAAAGGCCGATAATAATAACATTGATAATAAATATGAAAAATTAATAAATAATTTAGAAGAAAATGGTATCGGTGTTAAAAAAATAACGGAAACATCACGATCGCTTGGATTGCAGCTAACACAATTTATGCACTCAGATATTGCTTTAGTTGAACAAATAATTAAAGAGTCTTCAAGAGACGCAGGCATAAATAAAAATATTAAAAAGGATATAAAAATCGCTGACTTAGATGCTATTACTGAGATTGATGAATCATTTAAACGAAGAGCAAAAACAATTTATGAAAGAGACACAACAAGAGGATTTAATACTCGTACTTATGCAAGTTTCAGACCATTTCTTGCTTCAAGAGAAGAATTTTTTAAAGGAGCTATTTTGGTACAAAATGATACAGAGTTTATTATTAGGGAAAATCTTTTTTTAAATACAAATCTCAAATACAATTTGAAAGATAATTTTGATGACTTAAGATACCCACCTGTTGATACTTTTCCAGCTCAAGTAAGATCAGACGTTAAGCAATACCTTCAGACTATGGATAATAAAAGTATACTTATTGGCAGAGCTCAGCTTGACTACCACATAACACCAAGAAAAAATCATCATATAATGTTAACAGGCGGAATCTTGGAAGACATGTTCTCTGGATATGGAGTTGAGTATCTTTATTTTAAACCTAATACAAATTACGCATTTGGAATAGAAACATTTAAAGTTAAAAAGAGAGACTATAATTGGGGATTTGGCCATCTAGACTACGAAAATACCATAATGCATGCAAATTTTTATTATCGAAATTATGGAATTGTTCCATTTGATATGCAAATTTCGGCTGGAGAATATTTAGCTGGCGATGTTGGATCAACTATTGAATTTACAAGGCGTTTTAAAAGCGGTCTTCGTTTTGGAGTCTTTGCAACTTTCACAGATGTCAGTAGCGAGCAATTTGGTGAGGGGAGTTTTGATAAAGGCCTTTTTTTTAATATACCAATTTATGGTAATTTTATAGATTACACATGGAGGCCATTAACTAAAGACCCAGGCGCAAAGTTGGCACGAAGAAACACTATTCATGACTTATTGGTTAAGTTTCAGCCATTTAATTAAACAATGTGTTAAAAAAAATTACTTTTATTGTTGTTTTAGTTTTATTTTTGATTAATAATAGACTTCTTATTGGGGATAATAGCAATTAACTGTTGCTTCGTTTCAATGTAAAGGAGAATTTGTAAATGAATAGTTCAAAAAAGTTTAGGGGTTTAAATTTAGTTTTTTCAATGCTAATAGCATTTTCATTCGTTGCTACAAACGTTGTAGCAAATGAATTTGGCTTGCCAGAATCAGAATTCAATGAAATTAACAACAAAGTTAGCAATATGAATTATGCCGAGCTTGTTTCTACTAGGGCTTCGCTCTTAGAAGAGAGAAATCAGCTACAGCAAGATCAAGGTAATACTCAAAGCCCATCTGCAATGAAGGCATCAAGTAACAGACTCGCTGAAATCGCTGCTGAACTATCAGCAATTCAAAAAGCATTAGTTGTTATAGCTGGTGCTGCAGTAGTTTCAAACTTAACAGATGATGGATATGATGATAACGTTCCTCCTGTAATCACAATTATTGGTAGTAACCCTGCTACAGTAGAATTGGGAGATACATATGTCGATGGAGGAGCAACTGCATTTGACGAATTCCATGGAGAAACTCCGGTAACAAGTTCAAGTGATGTTGACACAAGCACAGTTGGGTCTTATTCGGTTTCATATTCAGCAACAGACAAAGATGGCAATACAGCTACTGCAACAAGAGTTGTAAATGTTGTAGATACAACAGCTCCTGTAATAACTTTACTGGGCGATAACCCAGCCACAGTTGAATTAGGAACTGCATATACAGATGCAGGTGCTACTGCTACTGATTTATCTGGTGCCATAAGTGTTACAACAACTGGAACGGTTGATACAGATACTGTAGGTACATATACCTTAACTTACACAGCTTCTGACGCTTCAGGAAATGATGCCACTGCTGTAACAAGAACAGTTAATGTTACAGATACAACTGCGCCAGTATTCACATCATCATCAACATTTGTTGTTGATGAAGGTACAACTGATGTAGGAACTGTAACTGCAACTGACTTACAAGCTGTAACATTTAGTATCACTGGTACTGACTTAGCCATAACAAGCGATGGAGTATTAACTTTTACATCTCCTGCGGATTATGAAGCTCAAACAGATAACGTATACTCACTTCCTTACGATGGAAGTACATATGATATAACAGCAACGGTTACTGCTACTGATGTTGATTCAAATGCTTCAACACAGTTAATAACAGTAAGTATTAGAGATGTTGGTGGTAATGATGATAATCCTGCTACAGGTACAGGAATTGCGACTGGAACTTCTACTTCAACTGGAACTTCTACTTCAACTGGAACTTCTACGTCTACGTCTACGTCCACATCTACATCAACTGTAGTGACTGGAACTGGAACTAGTACTGGAACAGGTACAGCTACTGGAACTTCTACTTCAACAGGAACAGGAACTGGAACTTCTACTTCAACTGGAACTAGTACTGGAACTGGAACAACTTAAGTAAAAAACATTGAGCCTTGGCAAAAAAGATATTGTAAAAAATATCTCAACCAAGGCTCAAATTTCTTCACATCTTAGTAATAATATTTTAAATAGTTTTATAAAAAATATTATTGATGCATCAAAAAATCAACCAGTAAAAATAAGTGGTTTTGGAACCTTTTATTATCATATTTCTCCTAAACGAATTGGAAGAAACCCTTTAACAAAAGAGGAGTTTATAATTAGAGAAAGATCAAAATTATGTTTAAAAGTTTCAAATACTGTTAAAAAATCTTTAAATTGATAAATTGGTCGGGATGGCCGGATTTGAACCGACGACCACTACACCCCCAGTGTAGTGCGCTACCAGGCTGCGCTACATCCCGAAAATAGTTTATAATTGAGACTCAAAGCATTTTATAAAATTTTTTAGGCAATTCACATAAATGAATTTATTTTTTATTCTAATTATTATTTTAATACCTAATTCTTTATTAGGCTCATCAGAATTATCTATATCTACATCAAGTGGTATTGCAAATGGAGAATATAAGAATAAAGTTATTTTTTTTGAAGACATACCGTATGCCGAACCTCCAGTTAATGAACTTAGATGGAAAGCACCAAGAGAAGCAAGTGTTGTAGATATTTTTCCAAAAGAGGATAACTTCTGTATTCAAAGACCATCTAATTTAGGTGGGGTTGATGGCAGTAATTTTTTTGTTGGATCAGAAGATTGTTTATATCTTGATATATTAATTCCTAAAAAAAATAATATAAAAAAACTCCCTGTTATGTTTTGGATACACGGAGGAGGAAATACTTCAGGCCTAAAAGATTTATATGATTTTTCAAAAATGGTATCACGTCATAATGTCATTGTTGTCAGAGTTAATTATAGATTAGGTCCTTTTGGATGGTTTACTCATCCTGCTATACAAGATTTACAGGACGGAGAGGACAAAACTTCAAACTTTGGAACCTTAGATTTAATCATGGCTCTAAAATGGATAAATAAAAATATTTCTAACTTCGGAGGTGATCCTCAAAATGTGACAATTTTTGGAGAATCTGCTGGAGGTCATAACGTCCTTTCTCTCTTGGTTGCAAAACAAGCAAAAGGTTTATTTCATAAAGCTATATCCATGTCAGGCTACACAACTTCAATATCAAAAAAAGATGCTCATAAGCCATTGCAAGAGTCTGCAACCTCAGAATATTCAAGTGCAAGAGCGGTAAAAAAATTACTTATTAATAAAAAAATAGATCTTTTTGATCAAAATGATTATGAAAAAACTAGGGATTTGCTTTTAAATACTTCTGCCGAGGATATTTTCAATATTTATGCACAAAGAGCCTCTTATGAAGAGATACCCCTTTTGACAGCAGATGGAATAGTCATACCAGAAATAGGTTTAAAACGATCTTTATTAGAAAAAAAACATGTGAATATTGTTCCTACTATGATGGGCTCAAATCGCGATGAAGTAAAGCTATGGTTGGCGACAGCAAAGTATTTTGTTGATTTAGAATATTCTTTAATAGGTTCTGTGTTAAGAATCCCAAAAGTAAAACTTATAAATGAGGAATCATTTGAAGCTTTTAATTTTTATAGGAGCTCAGCATGGAAAATTAGAGGTGTTGATATCCCGCTTAATTCACTTGCTTCAGTTGGTAATGATAAATTATATGCATATAGATATGACTGGGATGATCATAGAAGACTGGTGGTAGCAGATTTTAAAAAACTTATTGGCGCTGCACATGCTACTGAAATTCCTTTATTAACTGGCAATAATGATCTTGTTGGAGGTTATCCTTTATCTGACTTAATTTATCCTCCAAGTTTTTCAAAAAGGTATACATCAAAAAACATTATGAGATTTTGGACAAATTTTGCTAAGTTTGGTGATCCAGGTGATTCTACTAACTCGGTGTCATGGAATCCTTATACAAGTTCAAATCAACAATTTATGATAATTGACAAGAAGAAGAATCTAAAAATGAGTAACAATATTGATTCATTCGAGTCTTTAACTAATTTGTTAATAAATGACTATAGAGTTTCTGATATAGAAAAATGTGTAATTCTTTTTCAAATGTTCACATACGTTGGAGAAGACTTATATGATAAAAACATTCCTATGTACCCCAAAAAATGTTCTAGGACCGTTACTGAAAAATTCTTAAAAGATAATGCAAGTTTTATAGAGTACTAATTTCTAATTTTATCTTTTAGTCTCAGTATTTCTAAATCTTTAATTTTTATAAGATCAGCCACTCTTCTAATCAACCTTTCTTCGTCTACATCAAGTTTATTATCTGCATAAGCAACTCGCCACATGAATTCTAATAGATCGAGCTTTTCTTTTTTTGAGAAGTTATTGTTTATGTCCTGTATGAAGTCATAAAATGAAGTACTATCTTGACTATAGATTTCAATCATATTCATAATTTTATCTTTATCTTTATCTACTTTTATTGCTATTTTTTCAATTTCTTCCATTAATATCAATAATTCATCATTTGAAATTTCGCCATCTGATCTAGCTATCTCATATGCCAATACAGATGCAGTTAACTCAATTTCATAATCATTTTCTTTTTTTTCAGGTATCTTATTTTTTTTCTTAAATATACTAAACATTTTTACTTATAATTTTTTTATTGTAATAATTTGCTATCGCAAAGTAGGTTAAGCTGTAAATAATAAACATCATCAATGAAATTGAAGCAGATAATACACTTTCTATATATATCCCAAACATACCTGTTATTAAAGTAATAACAAGTATTACAAGCAATGCAGTCTCTTGAGAGAATCTTTCCATTAGTCTATGGTGAATATGATCTCTTCCAGCAGCAGTCCAACTCATACCTTTTCTAATTCGTGAAAATATTAATCCAATGCAATCAAGGAAAGGAATCGCTACAAACCAAATCATTGTGATCGGCTCAATATTATAATATTCATTTTGAGACGCATAAATTGCAGACCATGCAACCCAAAAACCAATAAGATTTGAACCGCTATCACCAAGAAAGACACCGCGTTTTTTTCCAAAAAAACGAAGATTAAATAATAAAAAACCTATCATTGAGCCAATAATTAGAACAAGCATCGAGTCATAAATTAATCCTGAATGAAACCCTATCATGAGAAGTGCTAGCATTGCACAGCCAGAGCACAGGCCATTAATACCATCTATCATATTAAAAGCATTCATGATTCCAACAACACAAAAGATCGTAAAAGGTATGCTAAATATTCCAAGTTTAATTTCGCCTAAATTAAATAAATCTCCAACAGAATCGATATAAACATTTGTGCTGAATATCATATATGCAGAAAGACAGCACTGGATAAAAATTCTGTATGAAGGTTTTAAACCTTTTAAATCGTCAATTAGAAATAATCCTAGTAAAGGAATAGATATAAGCATTAATTGAAAAGTAAAATCAGGAAGATAGCCAGTTAAATTATTAAGATCTATGTATAACTTTCCTGTAATTAAAAGAGAAATTAAAATTCCCAGCCCACCAGTTAAAGGAGTTGGCCTGCTATGGAATTTTCTACTCCTGTCAGGAACATCAATTAAAAAATTATATTTTTTAGCATAATTTCGTAATACAGAATTAATGGCCATTGATGCAATTATGCTTATAATTATGTAATCTACTATTATTGTTAATTCCATATATATATTTTAAAACCAATATGAATAAATTTAATACACATTTTATCGTACTTAAATATTTTTTAAGTATAAGTTTAATATTATTTTTTTCAATTCTTGTAAATGCTAATCAAAATTTGAATAAATTAATTGTTCCTAAAGGGTTCGAGATAAGCATTCTAGCAAATAATTTAGACTCACCTAGACAAATTGCTGAAACAAGCAAAGGACATATTATAGTTGGTTCAAAAAAGGGCACAGAAGTTATTGCCTTGACTAAAAAAAATAATGATAAGACATATAAAAAAGTTATTGTCGCAAATAGTCTAAAAAATCCTGCCGGAGTGGTAGTTTTTAATGGAGACTTGTATTTTGCAGAAATGGATACCATATGGATAATCAAGGATATAGATTCTTGGCTGGAATCTGATTCAGAAACCTTACCCCAAAAAAAGATATACATGAATGATCTACCATCAGAAACTTGGCACGGATTAAAATATATTGATTTTGGACCTGATGGAAATTTATATATTCCGGTTGGAGTCCCCTGTAATATATGTCTTGTTCCACAAACAAAAGACCCAAGATTTGCTGCTATTCATAAGTATGTTGATGGCGAGCTAATAACTGTAGCTGAAGGAGTTAGAAACAGCGTAGGCTTTGATTGGCATCCTGTTACCAAAAAAATGTATTTTTCTGATAATGGGAGAGATTGGCTTGGTGACAATTCACCATCGTGTGAATTGAATATAGTTGATAAAGAGGGAAGTTTTTATGGATATCCTTATAAGCATGCCTTGGATGTTATCGATCCAGAATTTGGTCACATGATTCCAGATATCAAAAAAGAATTTATTGATCCAATTGCTGAATTAGGACCTCATGTAGCTCCATTAGGAATTGCCTTTTATGATGGAAATGTTTTTCCAGAAAAATATAGAAATAGTGTTTTTGTTGCCCTTCATGGCTCATGGAACAAATATAACGGAAAGTCAGGTTACAAGGTGATATTAGTTCAATTAGATGATGATGGAAATTATATTAATCAAGAGGACTTTGTTTCTGGATGGCTCGTGAATGATGATGCATGGGGCAGGCCTGCAGCACCTTTTGTAATGAGTGATGGATCATTATTGATTTCAGATGATAAATACAATGTGATCTATAAAGTTACATATAAGGGTTAAATGTCTGAAAATCACATAAAAGATATTAATATTGCTATTAAAGCTGCAACGGAGGCTGGTAAATATTTAAATAAAAATAAAAATGAACTTAATAAATTATCATTAAGTGATAAAAGAGATACCAAGCTTAAAGCAGATGTTTCTTCTGAAAATTTGATAAAAGAAATAATAAATGCTGATTCTAATTATCATATATTGGCCGAAGAAAGTGGAAAATCATCTGAAAACCTTGGAGAAACTTTCTGGGTTATTGATCCACTAGATGGAACTGCGAACTATAATCGAGATATACCAATATGTTGTATTTCAATCGGTATGGTGACAAATCTTAAGCCAGTATTTGGCATTATTTATGATTTTAATAATGATGAATTATATGTTGGAGATTGTATAAATAAAATTGCAACATTAAACAATGAAACTATTAACGTATCAGATATTTCATACAAAGATGAAGGAATACTTGTAACAGGATTACCATTTAATACTGACTATTCAGATTCTTCGCTCCAAAAACTAATATCTGATATGCAAATGTGGAAAAAAACAAGGATGATTGGATCAGCTGCTATGGCCTCATGTTATATAGCTTCTGGTAAAGCAGAAATGTATAAAGAGAATGGTATTTATCTTTGGGATATAATAGCAGGAGCTGCAATTGTTGAATCTTCCGGCGGTTTAGCTGAAATATCAAATATTAGAGAAAATTATCAAGTTGATGTTGTCTTCTCAAACGCAAAGATTAAGGATTAAATTATGAAAAGTTTAATGTGGTTCAGAAGTGATCTGCGCATGGACGATAATCCTGCATTAAGAGAGGCTTGCAAGTCATCAGACGAAGTTCATGCCATTTATATTTATTCACAAAATCAAAATTTAAATCACAATGAGGCAAATTGTAAAACTGAATTTTTCATTGAAAATCTTAAAGTTTTAGAAAGTGAGCTTTCAAATATAAATATCCCACTAAATATAATAAATTCTGAAGGGTTTAAAGATAACGCAGAGGTAATATATAACTACATACAAAATCATTCATTGAATAAAGTATTTTGGAACAACCAATTTGGGGTTGATGAGTGTGAGAGAGATGTGTCTGTTAAAAACACTCTCAAAAGTAAAAATATAGAATTCGAAAATTTTGATGAGCAAGTTGTATTTGCTCCTGGCAGTATACTGACGGGTGAGGGCAAGCCTTATTCCGTCTTCACGCCTTTTAAGAGACGATGGATTGAAAACTTTAATTTAGATCTTTTAGATATAGAATTTGAATACACTAAAAAG
>MDTG01376485.1_pt1 | contig 14906 bp, 13 predicted proteins | sample 811421 | NCBI WGS metagenome assembly MDTG01 (sample SAMN05326645, study PRJNA326480) | marine metagenome | isolation source: seawater | place: Pacific Ocean: South East | collected 2011
AAAAAAAAAGATGAGGGTGTGCGGCTTTCAGTAGGTACAACACGGACAGAGCGCCGCACGCTTTCTAGACGGGTTGGTGGGTTGATGCTTCGATCCTTATGATGACGAAGAAGCTATGTTGGAAGAAAAGGTCATTGAGCCGCAGTCTCTTGTCGTTCGTTTCTGGAGTAAAGGAAAAATCCGCGTTGAACACATCATCTCAATGCATTTTGATCACTCCAATCTTGAGAGTCGTGCAAAAAACGAAGTTGCGTAAAAGCAATAAAATATATGTTTTAGAATACAATATGTTGATCGACTTGGACCGAGAATGGGGCACAAAACTCTACAAATCTCTTCCGCCTTTGAGCATCCCAGTCGATCATGTGATAGAAGAGTGGGAGCTAAAAGATCCTTTCAAAGAGGCGGGATTCCCGCATTACAGGGCGGTTGCGTTTACGCAGACTGCATCAGATGCGGTGACTTTATGCACGGAAAAACGAAGAGGAAAGGGTTTCATTTTTTGGGACAATGCTTATAATGCGGCAAGAGGCCCTTTTCGCTCGTATAGCGCAGTCGACAAAATGAATAGAGATGTGAAGCGGGGGGTCGAGAGCGATCGAATACGGGTGTACGAGTTTCCTCGTCATGGCGCTCCAGACATTGCAGCCTTTTGGCAAGACAATGCGCCAAAGAAGGGCGATGTGGAGTTCTTAGAAGATATCGGAGAAAATATGTGTTCCGGCAGCGTGGTGATGGTTGAAGTTTTGAAAAACTCGATATACGATGGTGCACTCTCCGCCTTTTGTGTTCGAAATTTAGTGCGTCTTTGCAAACAAAAAAAGAGCACCCTCATATTTGACGAGACTGCATCAGCAGTACGCTGTGGTCGATTGTGGGCATTTGAATACTTGGAGAACATTTTCCCGGACTATATCATCTTTGGAAAATCACTGTATGCGTCGGGTGTATGCGCGCCGATCTTTAGGAGCTCCAGAAAAGTATGCAAAAAGGAATTTGGGGCGGCATCGCGACATTCGTACGGTGTGACTTCGTACATTATGTATTGTATACTTAAAAATGTGAAGATTGATCTACATTCTGTCGAAGACGCAAAAAAGAAGCTTCAGATGCGGATTAGTGATTTGTTTGAGGGGTGGTTTTCCGATTTTCAATGGCTTGGACTCTTGGGAGCTTCAGAATTTCACGATCATAACGATAAAGATAGATACGTACAAACTACGTTGCGATCAAACGAAGATGTCACCATAAAATTCGTGCGCAACGAAAACCGCGCAAGGTTCATGGGCTGGGTGGATGTCATATAATGCGGCGGTTCGCCGTTACGGTCATATTTTCTGAATAGAAATCATGAAAAAAAAATGGTTATTGTCCAGTTAAAACATTCTCGGCCGATTTTCGCTCGCAAAATCAGCGACATCTTGGCCGATCTTTTTCATGTCGGCCGAGATTATCTCGAAGCATCCCCACTATGTCCAACGAAAGTCGCGTTTTTTCATGTAGACACAAAAGTGGGTAGACTGGCACAGCCATCTTCTTTGAGGTCTTGATTCTACTCATCGTCATCGTTGGACTCGAAGTCGGAATCGAGCAGGAGCTGGTTCATCGAGTACGCCCTGGGCGTCTTGTCGGTCTCATCGTCCCACTCGACGAGCGGGGCAAAGCCCACGAAAAAATAGTTGTTTTTTCCAGAAAATTTTTTTTTCAACGATGTTGGCACGCGACCATGTATACCGAAAAAAAAATGACTCTTTTTCAAGTCGTCCGTGGCAAGCACAAAGCTTTTGAAGGGTCCGAGTTCAAGGGCGTCGTCTCTGCGTCGGTGAACGCTGCGCTTCACGATGTCTCCAGCGGACTTTGGCCGATTCCTTTTGAGTTTGTAGTGCCCGGTATCGAGTTTGAAGCAACGCTTCACGCGTCAGACCACCCAACATACGGTCGCCAGTATTCTGCTCGTGGAGACATCAAGATCAACAACTTGCGATATGCGCTCAGCGTCGCTGCGATGAAGAAAAAACTCACCACCGCGCTCTTTCGGCGTCTCAAGGTTTTGGCTCACCGGTTTGGGGCCGAGGTTTTCGACAAGCTGGAGGGCGTGGCCACCGAAGCCGTTTCGGCGGAGAGTCTGGTCGGAGGAAGTCCCAAAGTAACCATCGAGCACGTTCGAGAGATCCTTCGCGTATTGGATGACTCCAAGGACGCAGTCAATTTCACCGAGACATTTCCCCCAATCGACACGAACACGGCCCTCAAGTACGCGGATGTGCTCGAGGTGGAGGATGTTCTCACCGACCCCTATGTGCTCTTCTGGCGCAAGCCAGAAGGTCGCCTGCAGTCCAACCCCCTCCACATTGCGGACGCGGTGGCCAAGGCCCACCTCCGGGCACCGGTACTGCCAGACGATCCGCGTCGCCTCAGCGCCTACTTTGAGGCGGCGATCAAGCAGCTGCAGCGCGACTGCTTCGAGGACACTAACGGATCGTTCTGGTTTCCGCGGGACGCAGTGAAAGCTACGATGATGCAGCTTCAGTCAAAGGACGACACCGAGTGGTCTTTTGACACGGCCGCCTTGGACAATATGTTCAACAAGAAGCCTTCGTTCATCGCGGAGGAAAGCGGATTCATCGCCCGTGCGCTCGACGATCGTGTCGAACGCAGTCTCGCTGGTCGCCTGGTCGCGTTGTGTCGAGAGGATGACTGCCATGTGCAGGGCATGTGCAGCCTGTCCCTCTTTGCAAGGCTCGATCGCGGCGATGCCGCCGCCGAAAGAGAGCTCGACGACCTCTACACGTCGTGGAGGACAGTGTATTCCCTGTACGCCAACTGCGACGAAATGCAGAAAAGCACGCTTCGTGTGCTGACGGAGAAGCGCGTCCTCGTCCTCATGGGCGGCGCAGGCACCGGCAAATCGACAACTCTCGCAATGATCGTTCGCTTCATGGACTCCATTCTCAAAGTGTCGATGACGGTCTGCGCGCTCACAGGCAAAGCGGTCGACCGCATGAAGCAGCTCTTCGGTGGCGAATCCGTCGACTGCCGCACACTTCACTCGCAAGCAGCGATCAGCGAGAACCAACCTGCTAGAGCTCTCGCCATCGACGAGGCTTCGATGGCCTTTCCTGGCATTCTCCACAAGATCATCACGAGCGAACTGTCGTACCTCGTCATCTGCGGCGACGACAAGCAACTACCGTCAATCGATCCCGGCGCCTTTCTTCGTGACGTCGTCGCGGCGGACATCCTGCCCCTGGTGCGTCTCGAGCGCGTCTATCGCACGGGCGACGGCTCGGGTATCGCCACAGAGGCGCCGAAGATCTTCTTGGACGGCGACTCGCAGCTTTCCGCGAGTCCGCTCGACCACAATGGGTTCAAGATTGTGCTCGAGTGCGACCTCGACCGAGCCGTACGCGACTTTGGTCGCCTAGCGCAAGTTTCGAGCTCGAAAGAGGTTGTGATGATTTCGAATACACGCCGAACCTGCAAGAATGCCAATATCGAGCTGCAGCCGATATGCAACCCTCTCGCGATCGATCCCTCTTCACCGAAGCTCTCACGTCCAGGGGGCGCTGCGCCCTGGCTGGTGGGAGACCGGGTGATCAGCAACGAGAACATTGACTCGGAGAGAGGCGGCCGCATCTTCAATGGGATGATCGGCCATGTCAAGGAGCTCGACCTGGACAAGAAAAAGGTGGCCGTTCAGTTTCGTGACATTCTGCACACATTTGACGCAGGGGACTACGCGATCGACCACGCCTACTGCGTCACGACGTGGAAGTTTCAAGGGTCGGAGATCAGCCACGCGATTGTCTTTTTTGAATCGTCGTGGGGCCTGTCGTGCGAACTCTTCTACACGGCAGTCACCCGGGGGCAATTGTCGACAACGGTCTACTTGACAAAGCAACACCTGAAGTATGCGTTGGGGACTCGGTTAGGTCCGAAACGCGTAACCTTTTTGGCCACGCGAATCAAGGACCTCGACAAGAAGCGAGAGCGAGAGCGGGCGCAGTGATGGCTGCGTACCGGTGCTCTCAGTGAGTGCCAGAAGATTTGCCGCGGCGACGCACATTGGACGCACTACGACGACGACGTCGAGCACTCGCGACAATCGTCCGAGCGTCCAGAGAACGCGCATAAGCACTTTCGGTCCTCGCAAGAGGCGCACGAGCGCCAGTGCTTGGGACACAGACAGACTCCATGTTCGTCGTCGTTTTCCTTGTCGACACACTTGCAGTGGGGCGCGTCCGGCACGGAGATGTAAACATTGTGAGTGCATTCATAGCAAATGAAGTCGCCGCATAAATCGCACTCGAAAAGGCAGTTTGCGCATCTCTCGCTGCTGACGCCACGGAGGCTCTTGCAATGCGCACAGTCGACGATGTATCCCGTGTCGCGCCAGTCCGCGCTGCTGTCGTAGCAGTAGCCGCAGTCTTCTCCAAAGCAGTTTTTTTTTCCGCCCCTGATCGCAAGAGGATGGATTATAGTGTCTCATTCATACTGAAGACAGTTGTTCCTCTGCTCCTTGGTATCGTCCTATGCATTCGTGCACGTCGTGACCGTCTGTCTTGCATGGCTGCTGCGGTGCTTCTGGTCGTCACCGCGACCGTCGTGTCCGTCAACCAGCGCGCATTCCGCGTATCTGCAACGCACGAGGGGCGACAAGTTCCAGTTGGCAGCGGGTGGTCGTTTTATCTCAACAAAGAGGGGTTGCACGGGCGTCCGGTGTTCGCACCCAGCGGGAGGCAAGCATCCGGTCGCTGGGGAGCGGGCACAAAGATCAAGGAACTGCAAATGGAACTCGCGAAAAGAGGTCTGACTCTCTCGGCATACCCGTCGATCGAGAACGCAACTCTTGGCGCGTGGATTGCGTCCGGGTCGCACGGAAGCGGGGGGACGCTCTGGAAGCCAAATTTCGGACAAGTTTTGGTGCGGAACCTAGAGACGGACCATGAGTTTGTGACAGACGTAAACACAATCTTCCACAAGGAAGCGAGCATCGCCGACTGTCGACGTTACTTGATACTCGAAGTTGAGATTACAGCTCACCCAAACGTTTGGTGCAAGGTGGTGGCGGACAAGATGACGACAGACGTTGACTATGAGAGCTTCATCGTCAAGCCATCCTACCTTCGGATGCTCCAAATCGGTCAACGAGGTATCATGCGCATCTTGTGGCTTCCGCTCGAAGCGGGCGACGAACGCATTGATCACGCCGATCCCCGCCCCTTTTCTAGGACGAGTCTCTGGTTGCATTCCGATATTCTATCAATCCTACAATCTGCGAATGCGAAGGAGAAGGACTGGTTCGACTTTCCGGTCAAGTCGCGTGAAAACTTCACATCTCGCATCCGTCTTGCGGATGCGAATCGCTTCACCCCCGAGCCCGGCGTCTTGACGTCTCCCATTGGACTGTTTTGGGTCAATTTTGAGGTATTCGTGTTGCAGTATCATGCGACGCCAGAGGGACTTGAGCAGGTGTGCGAAGTTCTTCGTCTTCTCTTTGAGACGCTTTGGGGTCGTTGCGAACTGCGCCTGGGCGCAAACATCCTCTTCCTGGATTTTAACATTGTGAGGTTGGCGGATGCAAGGAGTGTGTTTGAGTTGCTCCATGACTTGTTACATCCACACAAGATCGTCCTTCACAGAGGCAAGGCCCAAGTCGACATGCATCCGTTTTGACGCACATTTCAAAATTATTTTTTTTTTTTGCGGAAAACTTGAAGAGCAATTCAAACGGAAGACAGCCCCGGCTTCGTGTAGAATATCTCAATTTGTCAGCATGTCGCCATAGTTTTTGTGGAAAGAGAAGATTTGTGGGCGCGGATGATCAAGGCTACTTTCTGCGTGGTGATTGCCCACGGCGTGCAGACAGTGCTGCTTTCTTCAGAACGATCTTTGCATCCTGCTTTGTGTCTTGCATCCATTTGAATGTAATTTGATCTCGGAAACCCATATTGTCGATCTGGGTAAACAGCTCTCTGAATGCTGGGTTCGTTATGATCACGTAAAGCGCGTAAATGCACATCAATTTGTTCAGAGATGCGACGATGCGGAAGAAATTCGAAGAATGCGTTTGTGCTGACGCGAGACCGATGATGCCAAAGATACTTGTGGTCATAGTTCCGGGCAGGCTGATACTGCCCTCTGCAAGCAGTAAGAACGCACCGACCAAATATCCGTGCATCAGCGCGAGGCCTCGAATCTTGTCGAGTTCCATGAACATGCTGCACAGACCGTACATGAAGACCCCCGTCCACAGCCCGAGGAGCAATGGCTTACCTTTTTTGTACTCTTCGTATGTCCCGCTCACCACAATTTTTGCCCACTCGATGATTTGCCCCGACAGTTTCTCAACGCTGAGTCCGAGCATCTTCACACCGAGGTACACAAGGCCGACCGTCACGTTTCTGACTTTGAGACCGTACCCGGCGGATGTGCCGAGCATCACGTTGACCAAAATACACACCGTCATTCGGAACATGATAATCTGTTCACTATCGGGCATGTCACTCACCGGACCGCGATAGAGCCTGTTCACCATGTCCAAGGCCCTCCATTCCGCACGAGCACCCGCTGGGATCGCAGGAATCGGCGCGACCGAATCGACGACGGGGGAAGAAAATGGCTCATCCGATGGAATGCTCGAAAACGTTTCTTCGTATATTTCGTCTAAGCGCTCTGCTAAGTTTCCTTCATGCAAGAGTTCTTCCAGAGCGACGACACGAGTCACGAAAGCGTGCAACGCGTGGTCTCGACTCAATGGAGGCGGTGGGAACGAAGTGGACTCTGGGACGGGCGACGCGAGAGCCAATTCGACCGATCGTCGTTCGATCTTGTCTAGTGCCTCATCGTTCATGTTTACTTGTTCCAATAATTAAAACTCCGACGACGGGGTCTCCGAGGTCAGGCGATTCACATCAGCCACACAACCACCCCCCTCAACATTACCGGCACAATACTCGCGCGCGCTGTGACGTGCTGCGACGCGCCTTGTGCGATGCTTCTCCACGGCAGCCAAAAGTTGAGCGCCATTTGCAAAGGCGCGGAGTTGATGCTGCGTGCACCTGAAGCAGAGCGTCCCAATCTCCTACAATATTTGGTGAAGATGGACACGAAGATGCGGCACACGATGTACACGGCATACTGTTCTCACAGGGACCGACCATGCGCGAAGAACGGTTATTTCCGTGGGAACGAACGCGGACGACTCGAAGGTGAAAACACTATCACCACGACGCCGGCGCGAGTGGTTTCTCGTTGCGCGCTGGAGATAAAATGTAGGCAATTCCGCCAGAGAATGGCAATCGACGCGCGTTTTCACTGTCTCTCGATCACCATTATCCAATCACAAAATTGCACTTGAAAATTGTGTTTGTCAGCTCATCTTTTACGCACTTCCAAAATCGAATTCGTTTTGAGCAAATCAAAATTATATATTTGCAAAAAAAAAAAATGAAAATGAAAACAAAATGAAAAAGTGGAAACTTGCAACCGTAGCGTGTTCCGTGGTGTGGTTTGCGATCGCGTTGACGGTCCCGGCACTTGCTCTGCGGCTGTCCGTACCAATAGATGGTCTAAGTGCCCCGCTTTTGAGTTTTCATGTCCTGTGTGGAGCAGCATGCAGTGTTGAGTATGTTGCAGGATGTTTGGCGTTCACGGCCACCCAATACGGGCTGGATTACTGGACTCTCAAATCCGTGGAGATGGCGCCGATTCGTTTCGTGCGGGAATGTCTGACTCTGTTTTGGTGCATGGCGGTTGCGACCACGGTGTTGGTGCTCGTGCTGCTCTTTGCGAACGTACGTCTTGCGATCCACAGACACAGGACGCGTCTTCACATCCTAAATAGCGCGCCCGCGGGCATCCCCATCATTGACGCTTCCGCCTTTGCAGAGTAAATCTCATTTTTTCGGAATTCGGGTGGACATTGCTCCAAAATAGAGCCCAAAGTCGACCGACCGCAATGTCGCTGCGTCTTACTACTCTTCCTTGTCGTTGTCTTCTTCGGGTTGCGATGTTTGCGATTTGAGAGCGTTTACTATCATGTTGAATTCGTCTGCAAATGACGGAGAACGGGCGATCAGCAATGCAATTGCAATGGTCGCGCACAAAGCGCCAAGCAAAACTGAAAAAATGTACCCAAGCATCATCGGTTGACCTGTTGACTTACTCAAAGAAAAAAAAAATAACAGACTTTTTTTCATTCGACATGTAAAATGAATATGTTGCATGCGTCTCCGGTTCGGTCAATCATTTTCTCAGTTTTGGTCGTTGTCATTATTGGCGTCCTAAGTCGTGTGCTTGTTGTGCTGTACAAGCACGCGCCTCGCACAAACTCTTCGCCTTGTGCGGACAAGCTGGAATACCCCATTACACCACTGGAACGCCTAGATATACCATATTTGGAGGACGTGACCACAAGAACCATGACAACCGCATCTCAATACTGCGACGTGCTCCTATCGGATCGCCCTTTTGCCCAAAAGCGTCTGCTCTTCTGCAACCACGATGCGACAACTCTGGAGGCCTCGCCGGTGAGGCTCGCGTGCCACAACACGTTTCTGCAACAGCTGTACGAGTCGTACTTTGTCAAATACATTCTCGAAGACATCGGTACGAGTTATGCCATTACGCTCGTCCACGGCAAAATATTTGCCGAGTTCAACCAGGACGTCATCAAAGGATTGTACGCGGAGTGGGTTGACGCCGACCCTCCTCTGTTCCCCGTGAATCAGAAAAACAGAAACTGGGACCAGTATCGAAAACACGACATTCTCCAAAACCTCACCGGCCTTCGGCACGATCCCACCAAGGTTTTGCTTAGCGGTGGGCTGCTGAAGAAGCTCATAAAAGCAATCGACGCGCCTTTTGCCGAAAGGCGAGATCACGTATTCAACGACATTCTCAAGCGAGTCCGAGGATATCGCACAAACTCGCAAAAGGTGCGCTCCGTCGTCTCGACCAACGAAATCGGCATCTTGAACTTCAATTTCGAGCCGCTGGAGTTTGCGCGCACGTGGTACAACCGTGCCGCGTGGAACCACCCCGGACGGGTGCAGTGCGGCACGTTGCCGCTGCAAGGGCTGTACGAACACTCTGCGTACAACCTCGGAATACCAATCGAATGCGGGGTCTCGGGTTCGACCAATTTTTGGATTTGGACGGCGCTCTACAGTCGCGTTGATCTGACATTGGAAGAGACGCGCCTCCTAGTACTGTCGGCGTTTGTCGTGCTCTGCGCGGATGGTGGACACTGTTTGATGGAGGTGCTGTCATCATGCGTGCTCTCGTCGATTTATTGGCGGCATTACGAGCGCTATTCCAAGGACACATATCTGCTCCCGTACATCAAGAATAGCTCGTTTGCGCACCACCTGTACGATATCTGCAAAGACATAAATCCAGTAGGCAATGGAGAGCTGCTGTGCATCGATTGGGATGAAGTCGCCGACGAAGTCTACAACTCGAAATGCGACGACAAGTGCTCAGACACGTCATGCCCAACCGAACCCGACTGCGTCTTCCCTTCCTTCAATGACAAAGCAAAGCCGGTAGACAATGTTTTGCAACGTCAGCGACTAGAAGCATTCTTCGCTACCGAAAACGGGCGGCATCTCAAGCCGTTTGGCGCGTACACGACCTTCATCGACCAACTATCATCCGATGTGCGCCAAATTAACGATCACGCACTCCGTCGCGTCATGGTCTTTGCCAACGAATACTTTGCGGGTTGAGTCGTCAAGCTTGCTCCCGCGAGTGTCTTGTTTTCACGGGAGACGCGTATGGACAATCTTACGATACATGTACATCCTCAAGCAAAAGATCCGCCGTTGGCTCAATACGATGCGGCACGCGAACACAAATCAAACATAAGTGAGTGCAGATATATGTGGTAAAAAAATGGTCGCAAATTGTACCAAACGATTGAGTTTGAATCACCGTTTTGAAGACGACCATTATATTGCCTACATGGGATTGCGCGCACAAAGCATTTTTTTTTTTTCATTTTTCAGTAAATGATATGCAATGGCTCTATTGAAGTTGTGGTTACCTCTTTAATAACACCTCGACGAGCTCTGTATATCGAAGACATGCGAAACGTGGTGCCTAATTTGCGTGTGATTAAATCGATAAATGGTTTTAATAAAAGCGAAGTGCTGCAGGCTTTGACGACTTCTAATCTGCGTTTTCATCGATTATGCAGAGGGCACAACTATTGGGGTATGTTAGCGTCTTTGCTGACTCGACATTACGCATTCTCAACAAAAACTGCAGATTTTCAAGTCCTTCTGGAAGATGACTTACACTTAAAAGCTTCTTTTTGGCCATTTATAAATTCGATGATCAAAGCTCATTTTTGTGGCGGCCCACCGTTGAAGGGACAAGTGTGCAAAGAAGGACATATTTCTATTCCGTGCTTCGTGCGACCACCAGATATTGTTCAAATGAATCGTTTTGCGGAAGCTTATGTAACTAGCCGAGCTGGTGCGAAAATATTGGCCCAAAAAGTGAGGCAATACGGCGTGAGGGGCTGCGGCGATCAAATGTATAATGTTGGAGAAATTATGAACGAAAGTCATGTATGGAGTAAGTTAGGAGGACCATGGCGATCTCTTGTGGAAACGAATCGAGGAGATACATCAAAGACTCCTCGTATATTACCAAACGAATTGAGAAGTTTGACTCAAATGAATACGATGCATTCCTGAATTCGGGCTTCATTCCAAGTTTCATCCGCGAGCACGCACATGAATTGGCCACCGCCTTCGCCCTCTCCGCCACCGCCTTCGCCCTCTCCGCCACCGCCTTCGCCCTCTCCGCCACTTCAGACCTTAGAAGGCGTGATAGTTATCCCAGGAAATACTGCAATCCCAAACGGGAACTCAAACGGGAACTTGAATCAACTGGAGTTTGTTGGAGAAGGAGAATGCGTGCACCCGAGCGCGAACAAAACTGCAAGCGGTGATGCCATCGCGGCGCAGTGCTGCCACGACGACACATGCTATCGCAGTCAGCTCGGCCCCGATGGGGATTCGGTGGACTGCATCGCCGGAATCTGGAATTGGAATTTTGAGTACACGACATGGTCGGAGGCAAAACAACGATGCGAGCTGCTCGGGTATACGCTTTGCGATCAAAGCTGTAGGCACACCGGCTGTGGATACGATACAATATACGTATGGACGAATACTCGCTGCGCATTGCCATTGGCAGTGTTTGCCGCCGTTAGTGCAGCATGACTTTTTTCAACATTATAAACTCCTTTCGACGGTTTAGTCCGCCGATGCGTAAAATAATCAAGGAGAAGCCGTGCGACCCGTTGCAGTCGCCGATGGTCAATAACTTTGTCGATGCGCGGGGGCGCCCTGACTGTTTCGAATTCAGTACGTGGTCGAAGCAAGACACACGGGTGAGGTTTGGAGCGCGCGTCCCGGACGCGGTCGTCATGGCGGTGACCTAAGAGCGCGTACATGAAGTCGCACTTCGAGCTGCACAAAAGACTCCACCAGATCATCACCTATTTCCGACGCGACTGCGGTGTGGCTGCCGAGTCTGCACGGCGTGAGGCGGTCATGAAGGCCCTATGTGGGTGGATCGCCGATCTTGAGTGACAGCAGTGGCCAAAGTGGAGGTGATGTCATCCGAAGGCGTGGCTCACGCGCCACTGCAATGTGTAAGATGCCATCGTCATCCGCGTGGCGCGAGCACAGATCGCTCAATGACGTGTGATGTGGAACCAGGCCACGCGTATGAGAAGCGGAAAGCTCGCATTGTTTGCGCACGATGCAGACGAGGTCGGCGAACGAGGTCGAGGAGGGGGTCACAAATTTTCGTCGTTTGAGTGGCGTATCGGGCGAATGGAACACCACCACGCTGTGGGTGGAGGGGTCGAGCCCCGCGGCCACTGTCAACCATTTGCCTTAAGACGCGTTGCGCCTTCGCGATCAATTATGGATGAGTAATCGTGCTCCAAATTTGAGCACACCCGATGAACGTGGGAGCTGTCGATCATCGACTCCGGTTCAGACTCATCGAAAGGTATTTTCTCATTTTTTTTTTCACGGATCCGGGCACCGTCTCGTAGTTGTCGCGCAACCACAGAAGCTCTTGGTAGACTTCTTCGAATGTTTCGCTCGACCCGCCATCATCCAACCACCGTTGCATGAATACGGCAACGTAGTCTGGTTGTAGGATGTAAACAAACGTCATGTGGACGTCTCTAGATTCGTGGGGATGCATGCTCGCGACTATGATCGGCCACAATTTGCGATTCCACGTATTGTTGTATTTGAACTTTGTTCGGTTGTGTTGGTTTCTGCGCACAATCTGTTGGTGCTTGATGAGAGCAATCTCCTCTGGAAGGTCCTGACGCCGCTGCATCCAACATGCCGTCCCGATCTTCTGTTTGCAAATGCGACACCGGTCACCATTGTGTGCAATCATTTCAAGTGCACATTCGCGGTGCATGTACGAACATGCACAACCCATCGACCAACATTCGTGCTGGCACACGGTGCAATTCGCTACGTCGGGCGACCAACAGATGCGATACAACTTTTTCAAGCAGAGCATCTCTGCCGTGCTTCGCTCTGGACATAAAAACTGACATGACACTCGGCCGGGCCTCACGCCTCTGACGTTCGATGATCGTGTAGGATCAATCGCCTGCCATCGGTAGTCTCTTCGTAGCCAAGGACGTCGACCTTCCCACGGTGGATAGCGATGTGGCACTCGTCGCAGACGGGCACCAGATTGGTACTGGCGTGCAGTGGTCGATTGTCCGGCAGCAGGCTGCCGATGGCTGTGCACTGCTCGCGGATGTGATGCCATGCCACCGGCTTGTGATGCGGTGCGGTGGGTCGATACGAGCACACACAGCACGCCTCCGCAAATACGTGTCGATTGTAGCGACAGCCAACCATTCGCTGCTCGTGGTGATCATGCCAGTCAGACATCAGGGCGCGCACCATTTCATTGTCGTCGACGAGCAATTTTGCTGCTATGCGGCAGCCGTATTCACGTATTGCGGGCAGCCCGGGTTGCAGAGTGCGTTGAAAGACGATGCCGTCGTCAAAGTCAACCTTGAGGTGGTAGTTGCGCAAGCCCCGCAGCCCCTTGATGTACGCGTTATCTTGAAGCGCAAACATGTGCGTAGCTAGTACCGTCGTCACTCGACGCAAGTACAGCGTGTGGAGCATCGCGGCTACGAGTCGGAGCGCCGACGTATCCTCGGTCGAATTGCCCAGTTCGTCCGCCAGAAACAGCGTGCGAGCGCCATCGACCCGCGAGGCGGCGAGCACGCCACGCAGCTCCTCGACCTCGTGGACAAACGTAGATTGCGCACGAAACATGTCGTCTACCCCACCAATGTGGATCGCGATGTGCCCGTATGGGGCAAGTTTCATGGCGTCCGCGGCGACGAAAAAGCCGCACTGCGCCATGAGGACAGCGACGGCCACGGACTTGAGGAGCGATGACTTGCCCGCGCTGTTGACTCCGTAGAGGAGCATCGACTCTTGTGCGGAGAGCGTCACATCGTTGCGGACGTAGGCGTGTCCGTGAGCATCCACCAGCTCTTCAAGAATGGGGTGTCGAAGTGCACGCAACTCGACTGCACCGGCATCGGCTTGCGCATCGAGGACCGGCCGGCAATACCCCTTCAGCAGACTCAAGCGGGCCAAACCATGTGCCATGTCGATCTGCCCGATGCACTCGGCAACTGCATCGGCGTGCTCCACAAAAAATGCAGCATTCAGGCGATCCACGAGCTCGCCGAGCAACCTGGCAATCTCTTCGTCAACGTCGACCTGTCGACCCTGCATGTCATGCAAAAGCTTCGCGATTGCCGCGCCTTCGATGTGAGCATCCTTCTTTCCGATGCTGACGTCGTACCCAGCGTCGCGGGCCATCCGCCCTCTCGCTGCACTCATTGTGACGCGTGTAATGCCTCCGCCCTGTGTCAATCGGGTCGCATTGTGCACGCCGATCCGACAATCAATCTCGCGCTGTAGCGCCGCGACGGCCTCGCACGCATCTAGCGCGTCTTGACGCATCGGCGCCAATGCCTCCGCAAAAGGCAACTCGCGATCGTTTACCAATGGGCCGGCCGTAAGCAGCATCTTTTCCAGCGCCTGCAGCGCCGCGGCGGGGATCTCGCTGCCTGTCGCCGGCCGTTTAGCAGCGGCAGGAGGAGGAGCAACCCCTGGTAGTTGCGGCAAAGGCAATTCCACGCCGCCGTCGTCGCGCGACATTACGTCCGACAAGCAGGGCGGCGCGGAAAAGTTGTCCGTACTCAGAGGCACGAGGATGTCCCGAGCTCGTCGAAAGGCGTCCACGGTATGGACGACTTCTCGAACGTGGACTCGGCCGCGACGAACACGATGTGCCATTTTTGTCAAATCCTTGAGCCGCTTCAGAGCGACGTCCATGTCGTCGCCCTCCGGTACAAGTACACGGGCGGCGTCGATCTCGTCGTAGCGTGACTCGAGGGCGTCGACATCAGTGAGCGGCGCGCACAATCGAGCGCGCAGGCAGCGCATTCCCATCGGCGTGCGCACATGCATGCCTAGGCGTTGAAAGAGCGTCATGCCATTGCGCGGCGCTTCCAACACGTTGAGGCGAGACGCGGCGCCACCGAGCAAGCGTACTGGACGATCAACGCTGCCGCACGCAGGCAGCGGCAGCGTTTGGACGCATGTTTTGTCGTGATCCCGAACAAAGCCTAATAGCAATATTAGGGCGGCCACGTGCGGCGCAGGCACGTCTCGTAGCCCGACCTTGCCAACAATGTCCTCGCCAACGCCGCTGTAGCGTGCATAGAACGACTCCAGCGAACGTCGTTGCCAAGATCGATCGTACAGATATCTTCGCTTTCCTTCCAGGTGCGTGATGTGCACGGCAATGTCGCT
>MDTG01108916.1_pt1 | contig 14905 bp, 7 predicted proteins | sample 811421 | NCBI WGS metagenome assembly MDTG01 (sample SAMN05326645, study PRJNA326480) | marine metagenome | isolation source: seawater | place: Pacific Ocean: South East | collected 2011
CTGAATTTTATATTTTTTACAATCTGTATAGTTTTTTTATATTTTTTGAGCAAAGAAAAATATTAAGTTTATGACTTCAAAAAAATAATTTATGAAACGTCAAATATTAAACTTTCTATTGTTGTTAGGATTTTTATCTATGACTGCTCAATCAGGAACCATAACTGGGTCTGTAACAGATTCAGATAATAATGATGCTCTTCCTGGAGTTAATGTTATAATTAAAAACACAACCAACGGAACTAATACAGACTTCAACGGTAATTTTTCTATAGATAATGTTAAATCAGGTGATGTTCTTGTTTTTTCTTACCTAGGATTCAAAACATATGAATATACCGTTACAAATTCTTTTAATATATCAATCTCGCTTGACGCGGATTTTGAAGCTTTGGAAGAAGTAGTCGTACTTGGATATGTAAGTCAAAAAGCATCTAACATTTCAGGATCAGTCTCAACTGTTGGTAAAGAAGAAGTTGAGAGATTAAAGCCTGTTAGAATGGAGGATGCTCTACAAGGTCTTCCGGGTGTAAATATGTTTTCTAATGGATCACCAGGATCTAAGCCTACTGTAATTATAAGAGGAATAACATCTTACACTGGAAATGACCCATTGGTAATTGTTGATGGAATAAACCAGAGTCTAGATGACATGAACTCACTAGAACCTTCAGATATTGAAAGCATTTCTGTATTGAAAGATGCTTCAACTACAGCCTTATACGGAGTTAAAGGAGGAAATGGTGTCATAGTAATTACAACCAAAAATGGTTCTAGAAATCAAGAGGCTAAATTCACATTCAATTCATCTTATGGTCAACAATCTCCTGAAAAAACAATTGGTGTTCTTAATGCATCTGAATACGCTGCAATTCTTAATGAAATGAGTCTAACATCAGGTGGAGGATTAATTTTTTCAGATCTATCAAACCTTGGATATGGAACTGATTGGCAAAAAGAAATTTTTAGAATTGATGCTCCAATTATCACAAATAATATTTCAGTTTCAGGAGGGACAAATAATTCTTCTTACTTTTTATCTGCAGGTTTTACTGAACAAGAAGGGATCATTCACGGAGGTGATAAACAATTTTTCGATAGATCAACTTTCAGAGCAAATTTTGATACAGATTTATCAAGTAAATTAAATATGAAGATCAGTAATAGATATACTAACATAAAAGATAGTGGCTTAGGAGATATTATATTTAATGCTCTTAACATGTCGCCCACAACCCCAGTTTATGCTGAAGATGGTTCATATGCTATAAGTAATACTATTACTCAAGAAATAAAAAATCCAATGGCTCAAATATCCAATTCATATGGATCTGGAAATACAAATTCAATTTCTGGAAAATTTGAACTACAATACGATTTATTAAAAGATTTAAAAATAACTTCTAGGCTAGGATATACTTATGTAAATGTTACATCTAAAGGTTTTAGCCCTTATCAATTTTATGGTGTAGGTCATAACGCTACAAATGCTAATGCTGATTTAACTCCAATTTCATCAACTGATGCTGATGGAAATGTTACTCAAACCTGGAATAATGTTAATGAAAGTAAAACAACTTACTTCAATTACACATATGATATTAATGCCAGTTATAATTTTTCAATTGAAGATCACAATATTAATGTTTTTGCAGGTTTTCAAATTGGTAAAAACACTGGTAATAGTGTTTCAGGATCTAAAGTCGGAGTTCCTTTTAATTCGTGGTCTTTTGCAGATTTAAGTGCAGCAACTGGTCCTCAGGACGAAGAGAGCACAGGTTCTTGGCAATATGTTGGCAGAAGTGTCTCCTTGATTGCAAGAGCTGAATATGACTTTAATGAAAAATATTTGGCGTCTGTTACAGTAAGAAGAGATGGATCTACAAGTTTTGGAGAAAATAATAAATTTGGAATTTTTCCTTCTGCATCACTTGGTTGGGTTGCTTCAAATGAAGACTTCTTTAACTTTGAAGCAATTAACTTTTTAAAAGTTAGAGCAAGTTTTGGTACAGTTGGAAATGATAATGCTAGCTCTCAGTTTGGTACTATTACTACTTATCCAAAGTATACTTTTGGAGGGAGTATAGTTACTGGATCTGCATTAGATGGCATACCTAATATGGATGTTTCATGGGAAAATCAAGTTCAAGCAAATGTTGGGTTTGATTTAAGAATGTTTGATTCAAAAGTATCATTAACTGTAGACTATTTTCAAAAAACAGTTGATGATCTTTTGTTTAATCCAACACTATCCTTATATCTAGGTACACCTAATTATCCATCTGCTAACATTGGTAAAACAGAGACAAGCGGATTCGATATTAACTTAGGATATAATAGCGACACATCAAAAAATATTTCATTCAGCACAAACGTAAGTTTTACAACATCTGATAATTTAGTCAAAGAAATCTCTAATGGTGATAAATATATATGGGGAGCTGGATATGGTATCCCTTACAACAGTTTAGTTAGATTTCAAGAGGGAGAGTCACCCGGAATTTTTTGGGGATACAAAGCAGATGGAATATTTCAAAACCAAACTGAAGTTGACAACCATGCAACTCAACCAAATGCACAACCAGGTGATATTAGATTTGTTGATGTAAATGGAGATGGAGTTGTAAATGCTGATGATAGAACTAAGATTGGAGATCCCTTTGCTGATTTTTCATTAGGATGGAACTTAAACTTTAAAGTTTATGATTTTGATTTAAGTATTTCAACTTATGGAACATTTGGTAATGATATTTTTAGAGGATATGAAAGGAACTTAAATTACACTAATAAACCTGTCAGTGTACTATCTAGATGGACAGGTGAAGGCACTAGCAATTTTGAGCCTAGAGCAACTTTTGTTGACTCAAACAATAACGTAAGGCCATCTACAAGATATGTTGAAGATGGTTCTTATTTTAAAATCAAAAACGTCCAATTGGGTTATAATTTTAATCTAGCTGATTCTAAAGCTTTAGATGGAGTTAGAATTTATTTACAAGGAAAAAACCTGATGACGTTTACTGATTACACTGGATATGATCCAGAAATGTCTTACGGTGTTTTAGACACAGGTGTTGACAGAGGAAATTATCCAAGTCCAAGAACTGTTTTAGTTGGGTTAAATGTTAAATTTTAATAAAAAAAAATGAAAAAATTAATTAATAAATTTTTAATAGCCATGTCATTAATATTGTTTACTAACAGTTGCGATGAATATGTAGATTATGAAGCATCTGAGGGTTACCAAATTGTTGCTGATGATTATTTTAAATCAGCAGAGGATTATGAAGCTGCTTTAGTCGGGGTTTATGATATTTTACAATGGACACTTTATAATTTCATGATAGGTGAAATTGCTTCTGACAACTCATTGTGTGGCGGAGAAAGTGCTAGTGATGTAATTGGTCTTCAGAAAATTGATGATATGATCCATGATCCAGTCAATGATCAACTATCTAGAATTTGGCAATATATGTACGAAGGTGTAAATCGAGCAAACTACATGATCGAAAATAAAGATAAAATGGATTTCCCAAGAAAAGATGAGCTATATGCAGAAGTACACTTTTTAAGAGCATTTTTCTATTTTGAATTAGTCAAAATTTATGGTGATGTTCCATTATTTACAGAGGGAAGATTAACTGCAGGTGATTCAGGTACATTATCAAGAGTTTCAAAATCAGAAGTTTATTCCGTTATTGAATCGGACTTAATGAGTGCTGTCAATGGTCTTGAAGCTAAAAAGAGTTTAGATGGAAGAGCAACATCATTTACTGCTCACGCTCTACTTGGAAAAGTTTATTTATACCAAGATAAGTTTACGGAAGCTGCTAATATTCTTGAACCGCTTGTAGGTTTATACACTTTACCAGCTGATCCATCAAGTGTATTTTTAGTTGAAGGAGAAAACGGACCAGAGTCTGTTTTTGAGATTCAACACTCAAAGGAATCTAATGGATATAATTGGGGATGGATGCCTCAAGGAACTGAAGGTAATTTTGGGGTAATTCACCATGGAATAAGAGGTTATGATGGTCCGGTATATGCTTCTGGATGGAGTTTTAACATACCAACTCAAGATTTAGTTGATGCTTTTGATTCTGGAGATAAAAGAAAAAATTCTTCTATTCTTGATATAGCAGCATGGGCGGATGCAAATTCAGCTAAATACAGCGAAGGATATGAACACACAGGATACTTTAATAATAAGTATATTCCTAGATCTGGTTATTCAAAAAACACTACAGAACTCAACTATGAAAACAATTACAGATACATTAGATACGCCGATGTGTTATTAATGGCAGCTGAGGCAAATAACAGAGGAGGAATTAGTGATTCTAAAGCTCAAACATATTTAAATCAAGTAAGAAGTAGAGCTGGAGTATCCTCTATAAGTTCAAGTGGAACAGCTTTAACTCAAGCAATTTGGGATGAGAGAAGATTAGAGTTTGCAGGTGAAGGACATAGGTTTTTTGATCTTGTTAGAACTGGTCAGGCAGCTAATGAAATTTCTGGATTTATTTCTGGTCAACATGAATTATTTCCAATTCCACAAACCGAAATTGATATTTCTGGTTTAACTCAAAACCCAGGTTATTAATAAAAATTATGAATATGAAAAATATATATAAAATTTTTGGTTCAATATTCATTATGTTCCTTATTGCAGGATGTGATGATGATTTTAGTGATAATAATGAATTTGCTAGAAATATTTTACCACCAAGTAATGTTACTGCAGCATTTGAAGTTACTCAGGACAACACTGGTAATGTGACAATAACTCCTGCTGCTGAACAAGCTATTAGTTTTACAATTGATTACGGTGATGGTTCTGATATTTCTTCGGAAATTAAAACTGGTGGAAATACCCTACATACATTCAAGGAGGGTAATTACACTGTAAAAGTAACAGCCAAAGGATTAAATAATTTAACTACAACTGCTGATATTCCTTTAGTCGTATCATTTAAAGCACCTGAAAACCTTGTTTTAACCCTTTCTAATGATGAGGTTAAATCTAAAAAGGTTAATGTAACTCTTAAAGCAGACTTTGCAACTAGTTATGAATATCACCCAGGTGTTGCTGGTGTTGATCCTGTGACTGCTAATATTGGAGAATCTTTAACTTATCAATATGCTGAAGCTGGAGTCTACAATGTTAAAGTTATAGCAAAGGGTGCAGCAATTGAAACATCTGAACTATCTCAAGAGTTTGAAGTTACTGCTATTTTAGCACCTCCTGTATCAGCTCCTGAACAAGCAGATAGACCTGCAAATACTGTAATATCTGTCTTTTCTGGGAAATATACTGATATAGCAGGAACTGATTTTTTCCCTTACTGGTGGCAAACGACACAGTATGAGGAATATGATCTTAACGGTGATAAAATGATTAAATATGAAAAGGTAAATTACCAGGGTGTTCAATTAGGTGCTCCTCAAGATGTTTCTAATTATGAATATATGCATATTGATGTGTGGACTGCATCTCCTGAATTTGAAAATTTAGAAATTTCCTTGATTAGTGCTTCTAATGGAGAAAAACCTGTTTTAGCTAAATTAAATCAAGATGAGTGGACAAGTTTTGATATTCCAATAAGTGATTGGACTAGTCAGGGGCTTACAATTGCTGATCTGCATCAACTAAAATTTGCTATAAATCCATATAATAATGATGGTGCTGGTACAATATTCTTAGACAATATTTATTTCTGGAAGGAAAATTCTGTTGAACTTCCTATTAATTTTGACAATGAAGAAGTATTTGAAGAAAAGGGAGGATTTAAATATGTGCTATCTACTGATCCAGATGATTCTTCTAATAAAACTGGAAAAATTACAACTAGTGGAGAATGGTGGGATACTGCTGAAATTACTCTAGACACACCAATTGATTTAGTTTCTGGTTCTGATAACAATGTTTCTGTAAAGTTTTATTCACCTGATAACAGTGAACATAGACTCATGATGAAATTAGAAAATAAAAATGATCCAAATGGAGCTGAATACATTGAAATGTCAAAAACGGTTAATTCTAAAGGATGGCATGATCTCACTTATGATTGGTCTACAGTAACACAACAGGCCTTTCCAAATAGTAATTCAGCCTTTGATGGAACAGGTTCTTTTGAAAGATTGGTGTTTTTTATTGACGCTGGTGATCCAAACTGGGGGTCAGGAGGAACTTATGGAGCAAAAGACTTAGATTTCCATTTAGACAACATAATAAAGGGTGTCCCAGCAACAAACACATCTAAATCGGCTGGAACCGTAATTTCTAGTTTTGAAGATGCTGGTAGTCTTTCTGGTTTTGATGGAGGTTCGCAAGAACTTATTGCAAATCCTGACACAAGTGGAAATTCTTCTGACAAAGTTTTAAAATTGGTTAAAAATGATGGCCAGGCATGGGCTGGACATAAATTTACAGTAACCGATAAATTTAATTTTGATAAAGAACAAAAAATAAGAATTAAAATTTGGTCTCCAAGAATTGGTTTAAAACTTAATATGAAATTTGAGGATGAAGTTCCATGGCCTGGTGTTAAAGCTACTGCTACGGTTGGCGGAACAACCACAGTTGCAAATCAGTGGGAAGAAATTGAATTCGATTTTACTGGCGTAGACACATCTGATGAATGGTATAATCTAGTGATGATTATGGATGAAGGTACTAAGGGTGATGGTTCATCAAACTTTACAATTTATCTTGATGATATAACTCAATACTAATAATTTAAAAAATTAAAAAATGAAAACATATAATACAATTTTTAAAATATTTTTTACTCTAACATTTCTAATATTTTGTACTAGTTGCGAAATAGACAGCTTTGCTGAATCTGACGAACACTCATTTGGTGAAATTATTGCACCAACAAATATTCAAATAAGCGCAAACATTATTGGTCAAGATGCTGATAATCCAAATGGAGATGGAAGTGGTAAAGTTGAATTTACTGTGACTGCTGATAATGCAATTACTTATAAGTTTATTAACAATGGTGCTGAAAGCCTTAATCCGAGTGGAAAAGTGTCTTATACTTTTACAGCTTTAGGTGTTAACTCATATACGATTACAGCCGTTGCTGTTGGTTCTGGTGGAACCACATCATCGCAAAATATTTCAGTTGATGTACTATTAACATATATTCCACCTGCAGAGCTAATAACTGCTCTTACAACTGGTACATGGAGAATGAAAAAAGATGAAGCTGGGCATTTAGGTGTTGCAGCTGGTTTAAATGCTGATAATAGTGCAAATGCTGCAAATTGGGGTGCACCTAAAACTTGGTGGTGGACTGCTGACCCATTAGCAAAAGAAAAAACTGGCATTTATGATGATACATATACTTTTTCAAATTGGGATCCAAAAACTGGTAAAGGTAAGATGTCTTTTAATGTCGGTCCTGATAAATCAATTTTTGGAAAAGAAGACCCAATGAAAGCTGATCTGGGTGGTGATAGAGGTGCCACAAGTACGGGAGATCCAAATTATGAATATGAATATTATCCATATGAAAATTTTGAAGTAGACTTTACAATTGTCCCTTTTACAGCAAGATGGGATTGGAATCAAGATGGAAAGTACGAAGATACTAGTGATGGTCAAGAAATTTACCCAGGTGAAAAAATTATATTATCTGGAACTGGTTTTATTGGATTTTATGTAGGAAATCAAGAATTTTTTATTTGGGAAAGATCCGAAAATCGTATGAAATACTCAACAATTGGAAGATTTGATGGAAATTCTTGGCATGGTATAATTACAAATGATAACTAAATAATATTTTTGTGTTTTGTTTTAAAGAGTTTGATAGAGAAATCTTTCAAACTCTTTGTTTTAATAAACATCTATATGTACAAAATTCTTATAATTTCCTTATTATTTTTTTCTTGTTCAGGAAATGAAAATAAAATTGATAACGAAGACATCCCTGACCCTATTGAAAAAATTGTTCCAACCAATTTAGTTTTTAATATAGAGATTAAAGGTGCAGACAGTAAAAACCCACAAGGTGATGGATCTGGTATTGTTACTTTTACTGCATCTGCTAATAATGCAATGAATTATAGTTTCCGATTTGGAACAGGTGATGTAGTTGATTCATCTTCAGGGTCAATAGATTACACATATTCAGAATTTGGAACTAAATCATATATTGCGAATGTTTTAGCATATTCTTCAACAGGAGATTTCATAAGTGAAGCGAAAAATATCTCTGTTTATGTTAAAGCAAATTCAGATCAAGATTTAATTCAAATATTGTCAGGGGGAAATCAAAAAACATGGAAAGTAAATGCTTCTTATGATGGTCATTTTGGGAATGGAGATAAACAGTTTAAATATACTACATGGTGGGAAGCTCCATCATTTTCAAAGAGCAATTCAGGCTTTTATGACGATGAATTTACTTTTAAAAGTGATGGAACATACATTCACAAGACAAATGGTAGTGTATATGGAAAATCAACTTATTTAATTTCTAGCTATGGAAATACAGGTCAAACCGCAAACTCATCTGGAGAAATTGAAAATTTCATTCTAAATAATTATGAAGGCTCATTTTATGTAAAAAAAGAAAATAATGAAAATAAAGTAGTTTTTGATTCAAAATCTTTTATTGGTTTTTATGTTGGTGAACATACATATACAATTGAGTGTTATGATTCAAATAATATTTTAGTAAGAACTGTTGATAATCAAGAAAGAGCTTGGTATCTTTGGTTAACGGATAAAGAAGTGTCCACTACTCCATCTAAAGATATGTTCACAAACTTAGTTTGGTCTGACGAATTTAATTACAATGGTAGATTAGATTCTGAAAAATGGGTTTATGAAGTTAGAAATCAATGGTATAATGAAGAATTGCAAGTAACTACTGATCGATTAGAAAATGTAATCGTTGAAAATGGTGTTTTAAAAATCATTGCTAAAAGAGAGGGTTACGGAGGTAAAAATTTCACATCTGGAAGAGTAAAAACAAATAAAAAATTTGATTTTACATATGGTAGAGTTGACATTAGAGCTAAATTACCTGGAAAAAAAGGAACATGGCCAGCTCTATGGCTCTTAGGGTCCAATTATGATCAAATTGATTGGCCTTCATGTGGTGAGTTAGACATCATGGAACATGCAGGAAATAGATTAAATAAAATTCAGTCGACAGCTCATCATCCAGACAAATATGGAAGCGGTGATGGTGGAGAAACCAATGAATACAACGATGTATCCACTGAATTTCATATATACTCAGCTGTATGGACTGAAAAAGCAATAACTTTCTTAGTTGATGACAAACCTTATCATATCGTAGGAAATGCTTGCTCTTTACCATTTAATTGGGATTTTTTTATCATTATAAATATTGCAATGGGAGGCACTTTTGGAGGCTCAGTTCCAAGCGATTTTAGTTCAGATGTTATGGAAGTAGATTACGTTAAAGTTTATCAATAAAATTTATTTATGAAAAAGTATATTGTTTTTTTTGGGAGTTTATTATTAATGAATGTCTCATGTAATAACCAGTCTAATAAAAAATTATCAGAAAATCAAATCAATAAAAAGGCTGATGAAATGATCGAGATGATGAATATCGACGAGAAAATTGGTCAAATGACTCAAATTGATCAAAGATTTCTTGATACAATAACAGATATTTCAACATATTCAATTGGATCATTACTAAGTGGCGGAGGCTCCCACCCTCAGGTTAATGAACCTCAAGCTTGGTTAGATATGTATAATAAATACCAATCAGAATCTTTAAAATCAAGATTACAAATTCCCTTAATTTATGGTATTGATGCAGTCCATGGTCACAACAATGTTTATGGAGCAACTATTTTTCCTCAGAATATTGGTTTAGGAGCTACAAATAACCCTGATCTGATATATAAGATTTCAGAGGCTACCTCAATTGAAGTAGCAGCGACTGGTATAGATTGGACTTTTGCACCATGTCTATCATCGCCTGAAGACTATAGATGGGGAAGGACTTATGAAGGTTTTTCTAGTGATCCAAAAAGAGTAGAAAAATTAGGAGAAGCAGCAATTTTAGGTTATCAAAATGCTGAAACTAATTCTGGTAAAAATATTGTTGCATGTGCAAAGCACTTTATTGGAGATGGAAACACTCAATTTGGAACTGGAATGAGAGGTTTAGTTGATAGAGGTAACACTGATATGAGTGTAGAAGAATTAAAATTAAAGTTAATTCCTAAATATCAAGCTGCTGTAGATGCTAACGTACAAACTGTTATGGCTTCATACAATAGTTGGAATGGAGTAAAATGCCATGCTAGTAAAGAACTTTTAACTGAAATATTAAAAATTGAAATGGGTTTTAAAGGTTTTGTGATATCCGATTGGCAAGGAATTGATGAGATACCTGGTGACTACAAATCCGATATAATTACATCAATTAATGCTGGTATAGATATGGTAATGGTTTCAGGCCAAGCACAACCGTATAAAAAGTTTATGAGATTGTTAAAGGAAAGCATTAAAGAAGGATCAATTACTATGGAGAGAATTGATGATGCGGTAAAGAGAATTTTAAAAGTAAAGTTAGGTAATGGATTATTTGACAACCCACTCGTTGCCAATGATGCATTAAGCACAATAGGCTCTGATGATCATAGAAAAATTGCAAGACAAGCAGTCAGGGAGAGTGTTGTTTTATTAAAGAACAAAGATATTATTCCAATCTCAAAAGAAGTAAATAAACTTGTAATTTCTGGAAGAGGTGCAGATAATTTAGGAATGCAATGTGGTGGATGGACTATAGATTGGCAAGGTGGACAAGGTGATATAACTGTTGGAACTACAATTCTAGAAGGAATAAAAAACTCTGTATCAGATCAAACAAAAATAATTTATTCAAAAGATGCTTTGGATATTGATGATTCTAATGGCGATTTAGCTATTGTTGTAATTGGTGAAGATCCATATACTGAATTTTTTGGTGATAGAAATGATCTAGACTTAATGGATGAAGATCTAACAACAATAGAAAACCTAAAAAACAAAGGCTATAAAGTAGTTGTTTTATTAATATCTGGAAGACCAATGAATATTTCAGATCATATAGAAAATTGGGATGCATTCGCAGCTATCTGGCTTCCTGGAACTGAAGGTGATGGTGTTTCCGATATTTTATTTGGTGATTTCAAATCCTCTGGTACACTCTCTTATCCTTGGCCTATAAATACTGAAAATGGAGCTAATGCTGCTAAGGATGATTTACTTTTTAATATTGGTTTTGGTTTATAAAATATGATTAAAAAAACCTTTTTATTAATACTATTTTTTTCTTCATTTGTTTTTTCACAAAATTTAAAAACAGATGGTAAAATAATTGTTGATGGAAGTGGGAATGAAGTTCTTTTAAGAGGCTATGCACCTGGCGGCTGGCTTTTAATTGAAGGTTACATGATGCATGAAACAGATGGGAGTATTGGTGCTCAACATCAAATTAAATCAAATTTAATTAGTCTGATGGGAACTGAGAAAACTGAAGAATTTTTTAAAACATGGAGAGATAATCATTTTACAAAAAGAGATGTTGATTCATTAGCATCTTGGGGATTTAATAGTATTAGGGTTCCATTACATTATAATTTATTTACATTACCTATTCAAGATGAGCCAAATGCTGGTGAAAATACATGGATAGAGGAAGGTTTTACAATTATTGATAAAGTTCTTGATTGGGCTAAGCCTCACAATATGTATGTAATTCTTGATCTTCACGCTGCACCTGGTGGTCAAGGCAAAAACACTGATATTTCAGATTATGATCCAAATAAACCCTCACTTTGGGAGAGTGAACAAAATAAGAATAAAACAATTGCATTGTGGAAAAGAATTGCAGAAAGATATAAAGATAATGATTGGATTGGAGGTTATGATTTACTAAATGAAACAAATTGGGATTTGCCAGGTGGAAAGGACTTAAAGGATCTTTTTGTAAAAATTACAAATGCGATCAGAGAGGTTGGTGATGAACATATTATAATTATTGAGGGAAATGATTATGCTAATAATTTCACTGGACTAAGACCACCCTGGGATGATAATATGGTTTATAGTTTTCATAAATACTGGAACTCCACTAATGCAGATGATCTTGATTGGATCTTGCCCATGAGGGAACAGTATAATGTACCACTATGGATGGGAGAATCTGGAGAAAATTCTAATACATGGTATACTGATGCTGTTTCATTGTTTGAAGATAATAATGTAGGATGGGCTTGGTGGGCTATGAAAAAAGTAGGTAGTGTAAATAGTCCTTACAGAATAATTGTAAATGATGGCTATCAAAAAATCCTAAATTATTGGAAAGATGAAGGAGAAAAACCCACTGAGGAAGAAGCCTATGCAGCAATGATGAAGTTAGCAGATAATGCATTATCTGAAAATTGTATATATAGAAAAGATATTTCAGATGCTCTTTTAAGACAACCACATACTGATGAAACTATTCCATTTAAAAAAAGACAACAAATCCCTGGTTTAGTTTATTTATCAGATTTTGATTTAGGTAAAAATAATTATGCATATTATGATAAAGATGTAGCTACTTATCATCAATCTTCAGGATCTTTTACTGCTTGGAACAGAGGTTGGAAATATAGAAATGATGGTGTGGATATTGAAGATAATTCAGACAATACTAACAGCAACGGGTATCATCTTGGTTTTGTTGAAAAAGGTGAGTGGACAAAATATTCTGTTAAAATTAATTCATCCGGAACCTACAGAGTTAAAATTAGGCATGCATCGGAACAATCTGGAGGTGAATTATATTTATCATTAAATGATCAAAATATATCAAATATAATAACTATGAACTCCACAGGAGGTTGGTTTTCTTTTAATAACACTAGTGTTGAAGGACTTGTTTTAGATGAAGGAGAGCATTCTTTAAAAGTTCATTTTAATAGTTCAATACCTGTCAATATAATTAGTTTAAAGTTTGAAAAAACTGGAGAAATTTCTTCTGCACCGTTCAATTCTATAAGTGGAAAAACTTCTTCGGATGAAAAATCAATTGAAGTTTTTTTAAATCAAGAAATCTTAAGTTCATCAATTGACGGAAGTTTAGGTGATTTTAGTTTAAAAGTAAATGATCAGAACAAGAATATAAGTTCGATTAACTTAAATTCCTCAAAATCAAAAACACTGATATTAAATCTTTCAGATAATTTACTTTACACTGATGAAATTAAAGTTTCTTATTCAAGTGGAAATATCAAATCAAAAAATCAAAAAAATTTAAATTCATTCACTGATCTTGAAATTGTTAATGATTTAGACCCTCGATTTGTACTACCTGGGAAAGTTGAAGCTGAAGATTATTTAAAAATGTTTGGGTTAGCTACCGAAGAAACAACTGATGATGGTGGTGGTTCAAATATTGGTTATACTCATAAAGGAGATTATTCTGATTATAAAATTTTTACAAATTCTTCATCTGGCTATACAGTTGATTTTAGAGTTGCATCAGAATCTGATGGTGGAAAGATTTCTCTTTCTTTAGTTGAAGAAAGTTCCTCTAGAGAGTATGTAATACTTTCTGAACTAGAATTACCCGCAACTGATGGCTGGCAAAATTGGACTACAGTAACTGCAAATTTAGAAAATATTATTTCTAAGGGTGTTTTCTTGTTAAGATTAAAAGTTTTAGAAGGTGGTTTTAATATGAATTGGATAAATTTTAGAGAATTAGATACTGATTTAGATGGAATTAGCGACTCAAATGATAATTGTCCTAATACTGAATCCGGTGTTAAAGTCGATATTAATGGCTGTGCTGTTTTTGAACTACCTATCAACAACTATAAAGTTGAAGTATCTAGCGCAACATGTATTGGAAGTAATGATGGAACTATTGATTTGAGTGTTGAAGATGTGTCTTATGATTATAATGTGACAATCACTGGAAAAGATAATATAACAATTTCAGGAACAAGTAAAACAGCTTTCGTTTCGGGGTTAGCTAAAGGAGCATATCAAGTTTGTTTTAAAGTTGATGGAAATGATGTTTATGAGCAGTGTTTCGAGGTGGTTGTGGGAGAACCAAAAGCTTTAACAGCATTTATTAGTGTAGATAATGATGAAAAAAAGACAAGTATAATTATGAAGGGTTCTAATACCTATAAAGTAACAATAAATGGAATTATACAAATAGTATCGAATGATATTTTTGAGTCTAATCTATCTACTGGTCTAAATATAATCAGGATTGAAACCGATTTAGATTGTCAGGGATTTATTGAGAAAGAGATTTTTATTTCTGAGAATATTCATTATTATCCAAATCCAACAAAAAATGAAGTTAATGTTCATATTGGTGGTAAAGACAACTTGATCAAAGTAATTATTTTTAGTGAAAAAGGTGATCTAATTTATACTAAATTCCAAGATATTTCTGAGGGGTCAAGAAAGACAAATATTGATTTATCAAATCAAATACCTGGAAAATATATAGTTGTATTAGAAAGTAAAACAGTTAGAAAAACATTTAAGGTAATTAGAAAATAAAAAATCTAATTTTTTATTTTTAGCAATATTTATTTCGTCGTGAGGGGAATCAGATTCTGGAATCGATGGTGGAAGTAATATTGAACCCCTACATTCTCAAGTTCCAGGTAACATAACTCTAAAAATCCAGCTAATGGTAAGGTTTGTGAAGCAGGTAAAAGCATTCTTGATTTAAAAAGCTCAGTAAATTTTTCGAGGGAAGGATTTGGCCCATATGAAAGCGATCAATTAACTTATACATTATATTTTGATAAAATTGATAGTAAACAATCTCCATCCAGTGAATTAATTAATATTTCTGAAAAAACTGTTGATGTTGCTCTTGATGAAGAAACACTTGATTATTGGAGA
>MDTG01214204.1_pt1 | contig 14905 bp, 14 predicted proteins | sample 811421 | NCBI WGS metagenome assembly MDTG01 (sample SAMN05326645, study PRJNA326480) | marine metagenome | isolation source: seawater | place: Pacific Ocean: South East | collected 2011
CATTCGTACTTTCCTCGCCATCGCCGTCTTCAGAAGCTGATTGTTCAGCCATAGCCGCTTCCCAATCATCCATTTCGTTGTCTTTATTACTCATTGCTATTCCTCAACTCAGTCAAATACTGAATGCTATAAATCGATATCTTCTTCAAGCTGACGCAATTCTGCGTCCCCGCCTATCCGGCGTCCACCTCGAGTCAACATATGGATGTCAGACTTAACGGTCTCTGGGCGCCTAATTTTGTCTGATATTTTCAGCGCAATATTGTCGCGCGATCGACCCATTTTGGCGTGGAAGGTTGGCAGATCCTCGATGAACACCGTCAAGTTATCCGGCACTTCAAGCGGGATAATGTCACCTTCAGCGAAGTCCATCACTTCTCGCAGCGTTACATCAACATCCGCTAACTTAGCCACCATTTCCACCGGCACATCCATAATCTCATCACGCAGCGCCTTGCTCCAACGCATGTCGGTATCTTCTTTGTCCGACTGAACGCCTGCATCCAGCAACTCACGAATAGGTTCGAGCATGGAGTACGGTAAAGCAATGTGGAAATCGCCACCGCCACCATCAAGCTCAATATGGAATGAACTAATAACAATCACTTCGGTGGGAGAGACGATGTTGGCCATCGCCGGGTTGACTTCCGAGTCGAGGTACTCGAAACCGACATCCATCACCGGCGCCCACGCTTCTTTATAATCTTCAAAAATGAGTTTCAACAACATTTGAATAATGCGTCGTTCAGTCGGGGTAAACTCGCGGCCCTCAATTTTTGCATGATACCGACCATCGCCGCCAAAAAAATTATCCACCAAAATGAAAACTAAACGTGCTTCCATAGTGATCAACGCGGTACCTTTAAGAGGACGAAAACGCACCATGTTCAAGCTCGTAGGCACGAACAAGGTATGCACGTACTCACCAAACTTAAGCATCTGCACGCCGTTTATCGAGACTTCAGCGGTGCGCCGCATCATATTAAATAGACTCACACGCATGTGTCTGGCAAATCGTTCGTTGACGATTTCCAGTGTTGGCATGCGACCACGAACAATTCGATCTTGCGATGAAAAGTCATAATCTAATGCTTCTGATGCGGCATTCGAGGATTCAACATCTTCCTCTTCGACGTCATCAACTCCATGCAGGAGCGCATCAATCTCGTCTTGTGATAGTAAATCGCTCAAAACACTGCTCGCTCTTTTATTGCATGACCAGACCGGTAAATAACACTTTCTCGACCAAGCCCTGTCCTGTGACACTTTCAAGCGCTGAACGCACTTGTTGTAAGGCAAGCTCTCGAATACGTTGCTTACCCTCAGCTGTTCTTAACTCATCGGCGGTAGAAGAACTAAAAACTTCGTGCAAGGTTCCCTCAATAAGCGGAATGTGCCGCTTAGTCAGCTCTTCACTTTGTTCGCCGCGAACCATTAATTGCACACTAATCTGCACCGTGCGTTCACGCGCATCACCGGGCACGATAAAAACAAAGGGGCGTGGCATGCCGACATAAAGCGCGTTGCCGACTTGCGCCGTCTCTTCAGCGCTCTGTGAGGCCGGCGCTTCGGCCGTGCTCGCTTGTGGCGTACTTGCAGGCTGATCATCGCCCAGCATCAACCAAACGACGACAACGACGATAATTACAAGCACCGCGCCAGCACCACCCATAATGAGCCATTTTTTCTTGCCAGAAGTGGTTTGCTCCTGATCTTCTACTTGATTATCTTCTTCCGCCATGAGGCCACCTTGAATGAGCCATTAATCAATAACGAGCACTATATATCGAAATAGGGCTAGGTTTCATCCCTTACACATAGAAATCGAGTCGACCTTGCGCAAGAAAATCGTCGACGGTTGCCTCCATTTGCGTTACTGAGTCATCAGCTGTACCGCTTCCTCCCTGAGCTGTTCTGCTACTAGCGCCGTCGCCACGTTCGCCTTGCTGCTCGCTGACACTACTTTCTGCCAGGTTCAAACCTTGTTGCTCAAGCATTTCTCGAAGCCGAGGCATGGTTTGGTCGATCGCATCACGTGCTTGGGTAGACTGAACTTGGAATTGCACCGTGGTCTGATCGCCTTGAGTATGAATTCTCACGTGCATCGATCCCAACTCGGGCGGGTCAAGGCGAATATCAGCGCGCTGAATATTCTTCGACACCATCATTTGAATTCGCTCTTGCATCTTTTGCGCCGCGTCTTGCTGCTGCAGATCGAGCGGTTTATCGATCGCACTTTGTGCTTGCGCTACTGACATCCCATCAATTTTGGTGAGCGTCTGCTGAGTTTGTGTTACCGCACTTACATGGTTTGGCGACTGCTGTGTTTGGTGCGTAGAAGCGGTGTTGTCCGCGACGTTAGATGATTGGCCTAACGTCGCGGAGATATGACTCTCGCTAGCTCGCGGATTGCTATTCCCATTGTCCGTAGTGGCTTTCAGTTCTTCCTTTACCATCTTAGCAATCGTGCTTTGATCTGCCGACGGCTTGGTATCTTCATTCTTACCCTGTTGCGGCTTACTCGTGTCGACATCGCTCGCACTTAAACTTGGCGATCCGACGGTTGGCGACTTCGCGTCACCCGAACTACGTTCGCTTACCGCTTTTTGAGCTTGAAATGTAGGCGCAGCGACGGCTACAAGACTGACTTTATTGTCAGTTTGTCTTAGATTCGATTGATATTTTTCAACCCAGGCAACCATTGCCTGGCGCTGACTTGCGTCAAACGGCTTATTATCAGTTAATAATGCTTTTACGTGAGCCATTCCCTCATCAAGCGAGGCGTCAGGATGGGTCTGGCGAAACTGGTTAAGTTGTTCACGCAACCAAGCGCGCTGCTGCGCATCTAACTTAGGCAAATCGAGTTCGCTAACTGCCTCAGGCGCTTTTTGCTGGTTCGATAACACCTGCTCTACTTCGGTCCACTGCTCAGCGATTTGTGGTTTAATGACTTCACTTTCAAAACTGTTGAGCTGTGCCAGTAAGTCGTCACTCGCTTTATCAAGCTGTGAAATAGGGAGACTCCCGCGTTGTTCAGCGTCGGCAATCAATTGCCGCATTGAGCCGACTTGCTCAACCAAGCTATCCAGTGCTTGCTGTTGCTCTAACGTCAACTCGCTGTCAGCCGATTGGTTTTGCGCTAATTCAGCATCGAGTTTTTCCAGCCATTGCGCCATTTCATCAAGCATCGCCTTGTGTTCTGCATCAAGTTCGACACTACCTTCGGCTTCGTCGCCAATCGCTTCATCACTCGTCAGCAGTTCGCGCATGCCCTCGATCGAGTCAATCCACTGACCGGTCTCAGATGCCTTTTTAGGTCTGTCTGCAAGCTGTTCGCTGAGTGTTGATTGGGGTAACTCATTAGTTTGTTCGGGACGGTCAAACCGTTTCTGCGCGCCATCAACTGAGATCGATTGACGGGCAAACAATTGCCGCTGGGACTGCTCCTGTTGCGGTGATTGCATTAACGCTGCGAACTCACGGCCATTCGTTTCGATCATTTCAACGTCGCTAAAACTACCTGCGGTGTCATTCTTTACTGGCGAGCCTTGTGCATTTGCGGCTACTTGCATGATGTTGGGCATAGTGTGTCACCTATTCGGCAGAGCATAGTAATTTGACGCTTCTGCTACTTTGATTCGATTACACTAATCAAAGCAATATTTATACCAACCTTGAACGTTTTCCTCGTATAAAGCGCTGAGTCGAAAAGTCATCCAAATTCTTTTGCTCTTTTCGAGCACGGGTGCGCTCGGCTGCGCGCTTTTTATTCTCAATCAATAGTTCAATCGATTCAGCTTTACGGCGTTGCGCCAGCCATTGCTGTTTACGTTGTTCGACTACTTGATTTAGCTGCTGAATCATTTGATGCAGTTGTTCAACCCCTTCATCGAGCTTGCCGACAAAGGCATGATACTGACCAAACTGAATCGACTGAATTCCGCCCGTCCCGCGGGCATGCAATTGATTGAGGTAATCTAAGCGATATTGCACCAAGCCATCGAGCCGCTGTTGTTCACTAAGTAACTGTTGCTTAGCTTGACCAAAATGCTGCGCTAACTTATCAGTGCGCTGCTGCTCCAACTCTAATAGCATTTCTAATTGCGAAAGCTCGGCCATTACGTAAACTCCTAGCGGTTAATAAACGCGCGTTGGGTGAGTTGTTGCAACTTCACTAAGCTTTCATCGTAGCTAATGACCTCATTCATTCTTTGTGTCAAAAAGTTCTCTACTTGCGGCTGCATTGCAATAGCTTCATCTATTTTGGAGTCGGAGCCTTTGTTGTAGGCACCTATCGATATCAAGTCACGATTTCTACGATAGGATGAATACCATTGTCGGACCTTCGTTGCGCGCTGTAGATGTTCCTCAGAAACCACTTGTGGCATGACACGGCTAATCGAAGCTTCAATATCAATAGCGGGATAATGCCCAGAGTCCGCCAATTCACGATTGAGAACAATATGGCCATCAAGGATCGCACGTGCTGAGTCAGCAATGGGATCTTGCAAATCGTCGCCTTCTGTCAGTACTGTATAAAACGCAGTAATAGAACCTTGCGTACCACCACCGTTACCGGCACGCTCAACAAGCGCGGGTAAGCGTGCAAATACCGAGGGGGGATAACCTTTCGTAGCGGGCGGCTCGCCGACTGCCAGCGCGATCTCTCGTTGTGCCATTGCATAGCGAGTCAGCGAATCCATCAACAACAATACGTTAAGCCCCTGATCGCGAAAATACTCAGCAACTTTAGCTGCTGTTTCACAACCGCGTAAGCGTAATAAGGGCGATTGATCGGCTGGAGACGCGACTACCACGGCCTTCTGTAGACCTTCTTCCCCCAGAATCTCATCAATAAATTCTTTAACCTCACGACCCCGTTCACCTATGAGCCCGACGACGATGACGTCGGCGTTGGTTCCTTTGGTCATCATACCTAATAACACACTTTTACCGACGCCACTGCCAGCAAATAATCCCATACGTTGACCTTGACCCACCGTAATGCAGGCGTTAATGGCATTAACCCCTACATCCAGAGGTGACTTAACGGGGCGGCGATTCAACGGGTTTATTGGTAGGCTACGATACGCTTTGTGATTATCAGTTAATACAGGTCCCTTGCCATCAAGCGGATGACCGCGCGCATCGATTACCCGTCCGAGTAACTCCAGTCCAAGTGGTAACTGTTCAGTGCGCGTCAAGGGTTTGACTTTAGCGCCGGGGACAACACCATGAGAATCATCCATCGGCATCAGATAACTGGTTTGTCCTTCAAAGCCAACCACCTCCGCTTCTATCTCACCATGCGCTGACTCAACGGCACAAGTCGCCCCAATCGGGGCACGCACACCAACCGCCTCAAACATCAAGCCGACAACCCGCGTTAAGTAGCCAGACACCAATACGGGGGCCGGTCTAACACGCTTATTTAAGGTAGTGAAGTATTCCGTCAGCACCTCGCTCATGACGATCCCTGCAACTTTTCAAAAATCAGGTCAATACGGCTCGATAACGAGTAGTCAACGCTCGAACTCTCGGTCGTCACACGACACCCGCCGCGTTCGAGCAGTTCATCTTTACTTAGCAGCCAACCTTTTTCTTTCAGATGCTCTTCACCTAGACTGACTTGAATAAGCTCAAGATCCTCTGGGTTTAAGTGGATGATGACGCGCTGATCAGTGACAGGCAGTACCTCTAACGCTTGCTGAAATGCTTTCTTAATAATGTTTTCGTTATGCAGGGGCTCATCTAAACACACCGTTCGCGTCAAATTTAACACGAGCTCAAGCAATTGCTGACGCAAGGTTTCCGTCAATTGCTGCGTGGGTTGCGCTAGACCATTAATCACATGCGCTAAACGCTGTTCAGCTTCAGCCATCTTTGCTTTACCATCGGCCAAACCTTGCTCAAAACCAGACTGAAAGCCTTTCTCACGACCTTGTTCTAAACCCGCGTGTTCGCCTTGCTCGACACCTTCTTGATAGCCTTGTTCAAAACCAGCTTTGAAACCTTCTTCTCGCGCTGCTTCACGTATCTCTTCTAACTGCTGTGCTGTCAGCGGTTCAGGCTCTTGTTCTTCAGCTTCTTGTTCAGGTGGCTCGTAGTGCCACTTTCTTGGCTTGTTCAGCGCGTTACGTTGCTCACCCGTTTTCGCTTCATCCGTGGTGATATCAGGTAAATCCCAAGTTTTCATAGAATGCCGCTCGCTCATGACTGCAGGTTCCTATCCATCTCGTTATAAGAACTCGTCGCCACCACCGCCGCCGAGCATAATCTCACCAGCGTCCGCTAAGCGACGTGCTACGGCAAGGATATCTTTCTGTGCTGCTTCTACATCGCTAATACGAACAGGTCCCATCGCTTCGAGGTCATCACGCAGCATATCGCCCGCACGTTTCGACATATTCTTAAATACTTTCTCTTTAACCGTATCGTCAGCACCTTTAAGCGCTTTCTGCAAGGTGTCACCCTCAACTTCACGCAACAAGGTCTGGATACCACGGTCGTCGACATCGACCAAGTTTTCGAACACAAACATCAGATCCTGAATCTGCTGGCTCATCTCTTCGTCTTGCTCTCGGATGGCGTCCATCAGCTGTCCTTCGATATTGGTATCGAGGTAGTTCATGATATCGGCTGCGGCCTTTAAGCCGCCCATTTTCGCAGCCTGTGCACCCGCTTGACCAGCAAACTGTTTCTCCATGATTTCGTTCAATTCTTGTAATGCCGCAGGTTGGACTTCTTCCAGGTTGGCAATCCGCATCATTAGATCTAAACGCACTTTTTCTGGGAACTGCGCCATAATCTCAGCGCTCTGCTCAGCATCCAAGTACGACAAGACAATGGTCTGTATCTGCGGGTGCTCATTACGAATAATAGTCGCAACCTGTTTCGAGTCCATCCACTTAAGTGAATCCAACCCTTTCGCGCCACCACCCATAACGATCTGCTCGATCAGGTTGCCCGCTTTATCTTCACCTAAAGCGGATGTCAGTGCTTTGCGCACAAACTCTTCGCTCTTGAAGCCAATATTGGTGAATTTCTGGATCTCTTCTAAGAACAGATTGTGAACGGCATTTACTTTGTCTTGGTTAAAATCTTCAAGACTCGCCATCGCCGTGCCGACTTTCTGTACTTGCTTGGGCTCCAGGTGCTTGAGTATCTGAGCGGCGTCTTCTTCAGAGAGGCTCAGCAGCAAAATAGCAGCCTTTTCGACGCCCTCGAGTTGAGTGACGTCAAAATCTTGTTCACTGCGCTTGGTGCGAATATCTGTATTAGGCATCTTCGTTTAACCACGCTTTAACCACTTGAGAAGATAGCTCAGGCTCATTAGCAACCAATGCACGAACAGCCTTTAGCAAGTCTTCATCTTTATGTAAGTCCGGAAGTTGCAAACTTCCATCGGGTCCGAATCCGACCGAACTCTCATCAAACTGAGATGATAGTAAGTCAATGGTCTCGTCACCCATCATCTCGTCATCTTCGAGCATCGAATGCGCATCATCTTCCAGTTCTTGAGTCGGATTAATCAGTTTCTTCAGCATTGGCCGTACCACAGCCAGTATCAGCACCAAAATAACCAGTCCACCCATCACTAAGCGCGCAGCACGCCAGAACCAAGGCTGGTCCCAAATCGCGGTCTCTCCCGCACCCAAATCAGGTAGTTGAGCAAATGGTACAGAAACTACCTCAATCGTATCACCTCGGCTAAGGTCAAAGCCAATACCACCTTGTAAAAGGCGACGAATATTTGCTAATTGCTCAGGTGATGCAGGCGTCGGGACTTGTTCACCCTCTGCATTAGTGGTGGTCGGCTGATTCACGGCGACGGAAACGCTCAGCCGTTCAATTGTGCCGGTCTGGCTACGGGTATAACTGACCGTATTGTCGAGCTCGTAATTACGCGTTGCCTCACGGTGCATCGAGCCACTCGCGTCGCGTTGATTGGCACCACCACCGGCTTCTTCAGGAATATCGGACTCTAGTGGCGGTTGATTACTGAGTGCTCCAGGGATGCCACCTATCGCTGAGCCTGCACTGCGATTCTCAACGGTCATTTCGCTACGAATCGCGGGCATGTCGGGGTTGTACAAGCGTTGTGTCTTTTCTGACTGGGTAAAGTCCATGGTGACATCAACTTGTGCTGTGTAATTATCGTAGCCTAAGACAGGTATCAAAATACTATCGATTTTATTGAGGTATTCTTCCTCACGTTTGCGCTCAAGCTGATACTCACGGCTATTTGTCGCCGCCAACGCGCTCTGTGACCCCGAGTTCAACAAACGTCCATTTTGATCGGTGACCGTAACCTGAGAGGTTTCTAAGCTGGTCACTGATGAAGCGACCATATCAACGATCGAGGCGATCTCTTCCTCACTCAGCGACTGGTTGCCTTTAACATTAAGCATGACCGACGCTTTGGGTTGCTTTTCTCGGCGTGCGAATACGTTCTCTTTTGGTACAGCAAGTAATACACGAGCAGCCGAAACCGCACGCATTTCTTCTATTGCACGGGCTAACTGTATTTCACGAGAGTGAATCAAACGTTCACGTTCTAAGCGTTGACTGACACCAAAGCCGGGCTCACTCATCAGTATATCTGAACCGTTATTCTCCGACTGGCCATAATCAACGCCTGCACGCGTTAGCTGTAATTTGATCGCGTCGTATCGTTCTTCGGGAACTGACACCACATTACCGTCGACTTTATATTCAATATTGTTTGCGTCGAGATAATCTAAAGTACCAACGAGCTGTTCTGTTTCCATCTTAGCTAAAGGACGGAAAGTCGATTCTTGAGCCCAGAGCATGATAAAGATTGCGATAGCGACACAAATCGCAAGCGCCAAAATTACGACGACCTGGCGTAGCATGTCGAAATTAGCTAGCTTCTCGACCAGCGTTTGCTTTTCGCCACCCTGATCACTTGTCTCTGCCGAGTTGCCACCCGCGCCTTCAGTTACCATCAAATCTGTTGATTCAGCCACAGCTCATTCTCCAACTAATACGGTTATACCGGCATTGACATGATTTCTTTGTACGCTTCTACCATTTTGTTGCGTACCTGCACCGTCGCCTCGAAAGCAATACTGGCTTTTTGACTCGCGATCATGGTCTGCTCAAGCGTGACGCTAGGGTCACCAAGCTCCATTCGGGTTTTTAAATCACCTGAGGTTTGCTGTAGCTCATTAACATTGTCTACAGCCATTTTAAGTAGATTAGAAAAGTCAGCGTTTGCCGAATTCTCGACCTTTAACGCATTGTTGTTTTGCGCTTGGTCTAGGTTGGCAGATTGCGTTGTGAGTTCGCGCCATTGTTGATAGGCCGCGTTGGCATCTACTTTCATCTTTTTCTCCGTCAAAAAACTTACGGCGTAACGTGTTACTTAGGATGATGCAAGTAGAGTGCCAACTTTAGATTGGCGCAGAATTGATTATAGACTCAGTCCGTTATCTCGTATTTTTGCAAGTTTATAACGTAGCGTACGAGGCGAAATACCCAGTTCTTCCGCCACTGGTTTACGTTTTCCATCATGGCGCTCAAGTGACTGCTTAATAATACGGTACTCCTGCATAAACAGTGACTCGCCCAAGTCCTCGCTCTGTTCCATGCTATCGGGTACCACTACATGCTCTTTGGGCTGAGAAGCAATGAGCTCAGCATTTTGAGATACTTGTTCCGGAAGCACCTGAGCGCCTGGCACCACATCCAACATTAAATCAGCGGGGTTAATCATCCCATTTTGATGAAGTACCAGTGCACGCTGAATAACATTTTCTAGTTCACGGATATTTCCTGGCCAACTATGAATACGTAACTGTTGGCGCGCCGCGTCCGATAAACTCACCGGCTCTCTAATGCCCAACCGCTGTCTGTGTCGCGCAATCAATGACTCTGCGATAGGCTCAATATCGTCGGGCCGCTCAGCCAGGGGCAGCCACTTCAGTGGAAAGACATTCAACCGATACATTAAGTCCTCACGAAATGTCCCTTCCGCTACGGCTGCTTGAATATCTCGATTGGACGTGGCAATAATTCTCACATCCAATCGAACCGCTTTGCGCGCCCCAAGCCGCTCCACTTGGCGCTCCTGAATAACTCGCAATAGCTTAGCTTGCAATGCGATATCCATTTCTGTCACTTCATCAAGCAACAGCGTACCGCCTTGCGCAAGCTCGAACTTACCGGGTGACGACTGAGTTGCGCCAGTAAAAGCACCTTTTTCATAGCCAAATAGCAACGACTCAAGCATAGTTTCTGGAATAGCGGCACAGTTCACCGCTATAAAGGGACGTTGATCGCGACCCGACTGCTGATGAATGTAACGCGCAAGCACCTCTTTACCCGTACCACTCGGTCCCGTAATAAGTACCGTCGCATTGGTACGTGCGACTTTTTTAGCCAACTCAAGTAAGGCTAAACTTGATTTATCTCGTGCGACCACACCATGACTAGCAGCTTCTTCGATAGGTGCATAACGTTGAACTAGTTGCGTCAGTTCGTCTATCGAAAATGGCTTACTCAAATAGTCGATAGCACCCTCGCGCATCGCCACAACCGCATCATCTACTTTCGCATACGCGGTCATCATCACCACAGGTACATCAATCTGTAGGTGCTTAATATTTCTGAGCAGTTGAAGCCCATTCATGCCCGGCATCTGAACGTCACTTACGACCAGATCGACACTATTCTTTTTAAGCTTTAATAATGCCGATTCACCATTATCTGCATGCAGGCACTGATAATTCGCGAGTTCGAGGGTATCGGTGATGGCCTCTCTCAAAGCCGCGTCATCCTCAACCACTAAAATGGTTGGACTATCCATAACGCACCTCCAAGTTAGATTGCTGAATGGTTGGAAACATAATCATGAATTCGCTACCTTGACCTTTTTCAGAGTGCCACTTGATTTTTCCACCGTGTGCTTTTGCAACCGTATCGACGACTGCAAGCCCTAATCCAGTGCCGTGAGGTTTATTGGTCGCAAAGGGTGTAAATAGCCTTGCTTTCATCGCATCATCAATTCCCTCGCCACTGTCGCGCACGCAACAGCACCACAATCCCGCGTCAGTTTTTGTTTCAACCGTGACGGGCTGGCCTTCTCGACTGGCGTCAATGGCGTTAGTAATAAGATTTTGAATGGCTCCAGCGACAGCTGTCTTATTGATTTTGAGTGTTTGCGGTGAAGCTTCGCATTGCCATTGAATGACAACGCCGCGTTGTTTGGCATAGGCTTCGACGGTTTGCTCAATATGCGTCATGAGCTGATTTGAGTCGATATCGGCGAGGGTGCTCTTTTGCCCACTTTTAGCGAACAACAGCATATCGTTCACGTGATGCTCAAGATCATGCAGCCGCGTCTTTAGTTTAGAACTAAAGTTCACGCGCTGCGCTGCGTCTAAATGACTGGTGGACAAGTGCTCGGCGTACAATAATGCCGTCGACAGAGGTGTACGAATTTGATGTGCCAGTGAGGCGACCATTCTCCCCATTGATGACAGTCGTTGTAAATGAGCAAGTTGCGCTTGCAAATCACGTGTTTCGGTCAGATCAGTCAGTACAACTAATTGACCCGGCTGGTTGGGCAGGCTCGATATATCGACTCGCACTCGGCGACCGTTGTGAAGCGATACTTCGTGCCAATCGTCGGCCCGTGGCGTGAAGGTGCGAGCCACACAATCGCGCCATAGCTCGCCGCAAAGATTGGCACCCATCAATTGCACACTATTAGGGTTGCAGTATTCAACAACACCGTCGCCATTCACCAGAATGACTGCATTTGGCATTGCATCAATAAGTGCATGATTAGATTGCATAGATTAGCGCATCCTAAAAAATATCTTACGCTAATAATGCAAAAGGCGTGCCTATAATTTTCCTTTCATTTCAAACAGTTAACGGCGTCAAAAAACCAACATCATACCTTGGTGATGTCATACTTTTTCATTTTCTCGACCAGTGTCGTGCGCCGCATACTGAGTAAATCGGCCGCTTTGGCGACTACACCATCGGCACGTTCTAGCGCTTGTTTGATCATTTCAACTTCGATTTCAGCGAGCATATCTTTTAGGTTGACGCCTGTTTCAGGAATATCCGCAGGACTCGCCTCAAGCACGGTAGCATTACTTTCCGATAACTCTTCTTCGGCCTCGTCGTCGTCAGAGAAAATAGCGTTTAATGCATCCCGCTCCTCGAGCTCATCAGGGTATTCAGGCGTTATCTCTTCACTATCCACGTGACGGTATTTATGGGGAAGATCACCTACATCAACCAACTGGTTGGGGTGGGTAATAGAAAGCCGTTCGATAAGGTTCGATAACTCCCTCACATTACCTGGCCAAGCATGCGCCTCTAATGACTGTAGCGCTCTATCGGTTAAGCGAACGCCAATACCACGCTCCGCTTTGAATCGCTGCGCGATTTCACGCAGAAGTAAAGGCACATCCTCAGAGCGCTCGCGCAACGCGGGAACTTCAATAGGAAACACATTCAGTCGATAATACAGATCCTCGCGGAAGCGCCCGTCAGCAATCATCCCCTCAAGCTCACGGTGAGTAGCCGCCACGACCCGCACGTCTGCAGTAATGCTCTTACTTCCACCGATTCGCTCAAATATTCGTTCCTGCAACACGCGCAGCAGTTTGACCTGCATTGGTAAAGGCATATCGCCAATTTCATCGAGAAATAAAGTACCGCCTTGAGCTAATTCAAAGCGTCCTTTGCGGACACCAATAGCTCCGGTAAATGCACCCTTTTCATGGCCAAACAGTTCGCTTTCAAGAAGATCGGGAGGAATAGCGCCACAGTTAACGGGAACAAAGGGTCCTTTGGAACGGGGCGAGAGTTCATGAATGCCCCTAGCAACCACCTCTTTACCTGTCCCAGATTCACCTAAAACCAACACATTGGCTTCACTCCCAGCAACTTGGCGAATCAATTTGCGGATCTCGCGAATATCATGGCTTTGACCGACCAAACGCTTTTCTAGTAAGTCCGCCGTTTGCTCTTGATGTTTACGTTGACTCGGAAGATGGCGGTGATACGCCTGACAGTATCGAATAATATGAGAAAGGTTTTCATAGCTCAGTGACTCAGTAATCTCACCAATCACATTAACTCGCCGAGTGGCATTTAAATGCTGCTTACTTGCACAGATGAAAGGCACATTAGGGTACTCAACGGCTACTGCTTCGAGGTCGTCAATGCAGTCTCCGGCAATGATACAGAGAGCGTTGTCTAACTGGTCGTCATCTAACCATTGCGTATGACACTCCACGAGCTCGCCCATAAAGTCGAGCACAGTCTGCAATTGCTTCTTACGCTCCGAATCCGACTCGAGCACATAGATCACCCGAGCTTCTGTCGTAGAGGAGTTTACCACGCGTTAACCCTTTAGTTTGCCAACCGACCAATAACAAAGTCATGCCCGGCGCTATGAAGAAATAATTCAGTTGCCTCAGGTAGTGTGCGCTGCTGCGCAATCTCTACCCACTGATAAAATACATTTCGATGAACTTTAGCCGTTAAGCCTGTTGGAAGTTCAAAATAAGGTACGTCATCCTTAACATAACTTAACAGTTGTTCATTCAAAATATATCGTTCATCAATGTTGGTGACAACTTGAATTACTGTCTCACCCTCATAATCGTAGAATTTCCAATCAATAATGAGAAAAGGCGCGTCTGCAACGGTAATTTTCATTTTCTCCGCAGGCGTAATAAGAAAATACTCGCCTGACTCGAAGGTCAGCACAGAAGCAAAAAGTTTAACTAACGCTTTGCGGGTTATTGGCGATCCTTGGTACAGCCACTCGCCTTGTTCATTAATATGCATTGGGATCTCACCACAGTAGGGCGGATCCCACTTTTCGGTAGGAGCGTGATGATACGACTCAAGCTGTTTAGCTAAATCGTTCAGCGACATAGGCGATTAATCAACCAGTTTTTTCTGACGGAGTAAGTACCACAATGTCGCTTCCGTGCGGTTAGATACTTTAATTGCTTTGAAAATAGCCGAGAGGTGAACACGTATAGTTCCCTCGGTAATCCCCAAAATATTTGCAATTTCCTTATTCGATAAACCTTGCGCTAATAACTGCATAATTTCAAGCTGACGCGGTGATAAAAAGCTCTCAGCGCCGCTATTTTTATTACGAGGTTCGTTAAGATTGGGGTCGTCAGGTAAGTAACGATCGCCATTGAGCAAGCCTCGAATCGCCATTTTTGCTTGCTCTGCTGAAGCATCTTTGGGCAAATAACTACGTACGCCAGCAGCCATTACTTGGCGCACATCACCAATTGCCTTTGCTTTAGTAAATAGGACTAAATGTGCAGAGGGCGCTAAACGTTTCAGGCGCTGTAAGGCTGGACGGATTTCTTCATCAGGCAATTCCATCTCTACGAAGATGATATTGAACTCATCTGCCTTAAGATAGTTTTCGGCGACCGCAAACGAGTCAGCCTCATAAATTGATGGCTGCGTCGCGTAATTGGTCAGTAATTGTATGAGTCCTGAACGCATGAAGAACGATGGATCAATAATTAAAATCTTCATCTGGTTTCTCTCGTTTAATATCCTTACCTATTTAACTTTTAGCATACCCGAATTACAACTGAGAGCAAGTGTTCAAGCAACTTAATATAGTTTTCAAGACCGAATGTTAATTTTGTTAACAGACGTGTGATGTTTGTCCTTTATGCATTCGTGTAAAAACCTTGTATAGTAAGTTTATTACTCATTTATAGGGAATTCACATGAGATCATTTAGTCGTTCAATCATGACCTCGCTGATTGCGCTCAGCGCGTTCTTTACTACCTCAATTAAGGCACAGACAGTTTATACAAATGTTAATGGATATACGCTAACAAGCCCTGCTGGACAAGATGCACAACTTGCACA